>MDSY01154832.1_pt1 | contig 23171 bp, 17 predicted proteins | sample 811131 | NCBI WGS metagenome assembly MDSY01 (sample SAMN05326643, study PRJNA326480) | marine metagenome | isolation source: seawater | place: Atlantic Ocean: South West | collected 2010 | reverse complement strand
TCTCCAGAACCCGCGCGTGCAGCCACGGGTACGGCGCGCGGAACACGCGCGTGCGTGCCAGTACGAGTGCGTCGCCCCGCCAAAAAATGCGCCAGAAATGTGTTTCCCACGCAAAAGATTTACACATGAAAAAATAATTATCGTTTTCTTGACACTGTTTACATGGGCTACTTGGGACACTTTCTCCCCTATCAACGCACTCACCCTTTCAACCCACCCTATCAAGGGAGGTAGTATTTGGCTTTCAATCCATCCAAAAGCTCTTGCGGAAACGTCACGGGCGTCGCCGCGTTTGTCGTCTTGAAGTGCTCCACCAAAGCCACCAAATCCGTGAAATCCGAAATGACAATCTCCGCACCCCGGCCGTTGCATGCGCGGACGCCTGACAACAATGTTGCGGCGTGTGAGGCCTTGTCGGCAGGTGCAACATGGCTTCCGCCGACGTAGCCGACAATCAATCCAATATTAGCGTTGGAAGCTGATCCAACCCCGGAGGTTGAATCTTCAACTGCAATGCTTCGCTCCGGCAACGCACCAGTACTCTCCGCAGCGAGCAAATACACCGCCGGGTCGGGTTTAAACTTCGGCGGATCGAAGTCCGACTCCCCTGAGTGAATCTTCTCGGGGGGGAAATACTCAGTGAAGTTACACGCGACGACGGAAACCGGGACGCGCGGTTTCCCCGAAGTCGTCGCGATTGAAAATGGAATATCCATCTGCTTCAGCGTCGCCAGCGTCTCAGGTACGCCGTCGCACGGCTTGGCGAGCGTCGCCAAGGCGTCCACAGTCTCATCCTTCTGTAGAGTCAATAAGTCTTTGTTTAATTTGCGAGTATCCGCGAGTTTCGGAAGCCCGCTTTGCGCCCTCTCTTCGTCGACGCGTTTCAAAACATCAGCATCTTCACCTGCGTTCGTTCGAATCGTTTCGATGTCATCCAACCCCGCTTTCGTCCGGTCCTCCTCCACCACGTCTACCATGAACTCGAAAGCTTTGCCGGCGTTGTTGCGGACGTACTCGTCTCGTGACTCAACCGTTAAGCTCTCAGCTGTAACCTCGGGAAAGTACGGCGCGAGTTCCCAGAACGCGACGCGCATCGCGGGGGTCTCGGTGTCACCCAACGTGCCGTCGAAGTCGAAGAGGACCGCGACTGCGCTCGGGTCCACGGCGTTCGCGGGCATCACGGGGCGGGGGCGGTGGGCTCGGGTAAAGGACGTCTTGGAGCGGCGGGTGGAGCGCCGGGCAGAGACGGGCGCAACCGTCGGGCAAACACGCGCGGCGAGCATCGTGCGCACGAAGTGTGTCATTGGAGTCGTTTTACAGCCTGTTTTGCTTTGTCAGCACGAGATCGACTAGAAAGTATGAATCTCTTGAGTTATTCGACCTCCAATCAATTAGTAATTTTTTCGCGTGGCCATCTGGCCAATTTTTTTTGCCTTTCTCACGTCGGCGGTCGGTGCTCTCCTAAGACACGCGTGCACCTCCCTGTGGCGTCGCACGCGGGCTCGGCGCTCGCCCTTTTGTTTCCAACATGAGTTTCCAAGATGCGAAGAACAAAGAGACTGAGTCCAAGATCATGGGCGCCGCGGATGCGGTTGGAGCGGTGATCGATGCGGTGACAACGAAGAGCGCATCCGATGTTCTCTCGGCGGCCGCGAAGTTCGCCAAGGACACGAAGAGCGACATTAGCAGTTTGGGGGACGCCTCGGGAAGAACGCCGCTGCACTTGGTGCGTTGCGTTGACGGGATTGGTACCTATCACTCTATGCAAAAGCACGCACATCCATTACCACCGTGACGAACGACCGCCGCCCCACGAAAAAGAAACCCTCATCGAGAAAGATTATGCGCTCGACACGGCTGCAACCTTTGCGTTGCTTTCAAAACACCCCACTGACCCATCGATACCTGAAACTACCTATCAATGACCCTTCAAACCCTAACCACAGGCTGCGCAGCGAGGCGACCCTTCCATAATCAAGGCTTTAGTAAAAGACTTGGGGTGCGACATAAATTGTAAAGACAAAGACGGCGTGACGCCGTTGATGAGCGCGTGCGACTACGCGCGGGACGGGGCAGTTCGCGAGTTGTTAACCCTGGGCGCAGACTGGACGTTGTCGAAGAAGGACGATAACACACGGGCGGTGCACCGAGCGGCGAGTTCTGCGTTATCCTCAGGACCTGCCAGTGACCCCAACTCCATCGCCGCTGCGAACTGCGTGGAGACGTTGATCGACGCCGACGTCGGAAAGTTCGGCAAGGGCGATTACTCGAAAACAATCGATCGACCCAGCGACATTGGCACGCCGTTTTTGTGTGCCTGCGCCCGAGGTGCTGAATTAACCATAACAATGCTCGCAAAAAGAGGGTGTAACACCCATGTAACCACCCCCGCGAACGTTGGGGCGGTTACGTTGGCCACGAGTAGTGGCGTACCGGGCGCGTTGAAGGCGTGCTTAGCGAGTAACGCGCCGACAGATTTAAGGCCGCCCGGCGGGATGACCGCGTTGCATGTTGCGGCGAGTCATCCCAATTGCGCTGAAGCGAGTCTATCACTAGTTGAGCTTTTATTGCAACGCGGTGCCGATGCAAATGCTTTGGACGGCGAGGGCATGAAAGCCATCCACGCCGCCGCGTGTGTTGGTAGGGTGGACGTGGTGGAGGCGTTGGTGAATGTGACGACCCCCGATGACGGAATTTCCAAAAAAGATTGGACCGTTTCCGCAGCGCAAAAAGCGGCGCAGGAAAAGATGAAACATATCTACGAGAAGCATGGGGACAAGAGTATGACTGCTTCCCATACAAAACCAGCATACAAAGCCCCCACGAACGAACCCAAGTACGTCCCCACTGGAATAATTAACCAAGAAATCGCTGGCTTAAAAAAAAGAGAAGGCGACGAAGCGTTCGTCAAGGGCGACGATGCATCGGCCTTGAAAGCGTACGACGAAGCGATCGCAAACGACGATACGAATGCGAAAGTGTTTGCGAACAGAGCCGCGGTGAAACTGCGAATGAAAGGAACCACTGAAGGTGTTGCTTTTGAATCTTTGGAAAGTGCCAGGGTGGATGCTCGAATCGCAAGGACACTAGACCCTAATTACATTAAAGCATGGTACCGCGAGGGCATCGCGTTGACGGAATTGAACGATTACGAATCCGCCGCGCTTGCTTTTTTCGAAGGCATGCAAATCGATGGTGACAACGCGGATCTCAAAAAAGGGTTCGACGCCGCGATCAAAAAGGGAAGAGAGGCGAACATGAAGAAATAGAGAGATTAATGTGAGTGTCTATTCAGTCAAAAGTAACGTGTTGAGTCAGGAGATGGGGCGTTAGTCTTTCTTGAGTATGCATTACTTTCTTCTTTCAGCTTTTTGCAGCAATTTCCATCGTCGAAGCGTGTTTCGAAGATGACGAAACGCGAAACGCATTGCCAGTTGTCGTTTCGTGGTTTCGTCACGACACTATCCACTCAACTATGCGCGCTGTTCACGCCACCCCCGTGGTGACTGCGGTCGCGCGTGTCACCCCCACGTCTTGCACCCGGTCCAGGCCCACGCGCACGACACGCACCAACGCCCTCCCTCCCACCCAGACCATCGCGTACGCCCCCGAGTACGGCGATCCCATATTCGACGAAGAGACGCGTCAAGCTTTCAACTCGGGTGAAGAGTTTGTGGCCGATGTAGAGCAAGCCCGTGTGCTTTGGGACGACGGGTGGGACGTGTTGGACGTCAGGGTGGACCACGAAATCGAGCACTTCGGGAAGTTCCCCAACCCGCCTGCTGGCACGATTGGGGGTATCAACGAGACGATCGTCGTGAGCGGGCCACACAAGGTTCGAGAGATTCAGCTCATCACATCGTCTGGCTACCGCTTCGACCCCGCCGCGAACGACAAGGTGTTCAAGAACCAGGAGAAGAACGGGGACTTTATGAACCAGGTTCAGGCGCAATTTCCTGATAAAGAGAACGCGAAGATTATCGTGAGCTGTTCCGATGGCAGACAGCGAGCCGTTTATGTCCTAGAAGCTCTTGAAGAGGCGGGCTACAAACATCTTGTCTTGTTACAAGGAGGGTTTACGCTTTACAACAGGCACTGGACGTTCAAACTCAACCGCCGCCTTCCCAACGGTACCTTCAAAACTGATTGGAACGCGCCTGGCGATATCCAAGGCCTTGGCCAAGCCAACCCGGAGGTTGCAAACTTTGGCGATGCGATTCAATACGGGTCCTGGGTCGATGAAGTGGACTGGAAGTCGAAGCTGTAGAGGGTTGATTGATTTTTGAGAAATTTTCGTGTTGTTATCGTAAAGATAATCTTTACATCAACGCTATCAACTCTCTATCAACTCGCATACAACCCTGCAATTAAATAAGCTCCGAGGCGTAGTCCCACGCCGGTTTAGGTGCGGTTTTTGGTTTCATCTCAGTCTCCGTCTCGGACATCGGGACTAAATTCTCACTCACCACGACTTCGCTCACGCCGTGATCGAACGATTCATGCAACTCAACATCCTCATCCTCACCCGAGTCCACCCATTTGTCATCCTCCGCACCTCTACTATCCCCCCTCTCCTCCGCGAACCGCTTCTTCTCCAGCAACACCGCATCCATAGCCTCCTGGTCCAGGTCGTTCCGCCGAGTGAAGTGGTACGGGCCGTGCTCGTGGACGCCGAAGGAGACGTCGGAGGACGAGGAGGGCGAGGCGAGACTTTCAGTCATTTCATTTTTTTCGTCGCTCTCGTGTCGCATCGCGAGAGCGTCCTTCCCAGTTTTCTCGGGCTTAGGGTTTATATGGGTATTTAGAGTAGTAGTAGCACCACATTCTTCCTCATCGATACCATCACCTCTCAATTCTCTTTCAGCATCCACGGCTTTGATCTGCTCAAGAAGAATGTCGACGTCGCGCTTGACGGTTGATTTCAATTTTGCATATTCGTCCTCGAGTTTTCCCGAAGTCCAGCTCACCCGAACGTGCGCCGAGAAACACACCGTACACAGGTTGAACGCCCTTTGTATTTGCTCCTGGAACGCTGGACCTACTTCAAGGGACTCCAGGCTTACTCTTCGCTCACACGTTTTGCAGGCGTATAAACGGCCTAAACAGTGCAGCCCACACCCGCCACACCTCGGGGGTTCACCGTGCGGCGTGCGGTCAATCTCTCCATCCGCGAAACCGAGTGCGTGCTCAACCTTTTGACCAAACGTCACCGCGCGTCGCGATTGCTTTGGCTTGCTTGGTTTAGGAGAATCACTGGATCGAGGCGATCCGCTCACGCCTTGGGAGTCGGAGCTCACCCTCGTGCGCTTCAGCGCGCCGACCAGAGCGGCGGTCGGCATCGCGCGGTGCCAAGTGCCAAGCGCGTGCGATGGATAAAACCGTGTGCCAACCGCCAGGTGGCTCGAGATTCGCGCGCGCGATCTCGAAAACGAGTGACCAGCAAGAGACGGCACTCTGAGCAATTTTTGGGATAGCGTCGCGACGACCATATTCACCGCTTCAAACCCATCTCTCATCTCACGTCGCGCGATGGCCTCGTCGAGTCTCGCCACCGTGCGATGTGTCGCGCCCACGCAGGTTCGATCCCGGTTGAGCACCCAGAACGCGCGGCAGACTAAATACGCATTTACGCGATCGCAGAAAAGATCGTCGAACCGCCGCCAGAAGTCATCTTTTCGCAACCACGCATCTGCCGATGACTCATCTTCCGAGAGTTCCAACGATTTGACTACCGGGTTAGCACACGATGAGTACTTGCGTTCCGTCGCCGCGACCCCCCCCCCGGCTGAGCTCGGGGCGTTAATAGCCGTGCTCCAGGCGCAAGGCGCCACCCCGGTACTTCCATCGGAACGAGAAGGCTTGCACCCCTTGTGCATCCCGTTGGCGAGAAACAGCGACGAGTCAGTTACGTGCTTGAAACTCAACGTAGAGGACACCGCGATCGAAGTAGTGAACGCGGTTGACGGTGTGCACCTCAGTTTACTATCAAAAAACTGCAAGGAGTACGTGGTGAAGGCGATGGTGGTGGAGGAGGCGGAGGCGAATGAGAATGGTGACGATAAATCTGACGCAATCATCGCTACTGCTGCCGGCGCCATAGGCGCAAGTCTGTACGAACCCGGCGCGTTCACCACCCTGGGCAAGGACATCCCTACCTACCTAACCTTACGAGTAGGCAAGTTCCCGGAACAGATGGAGCAGTTAACTCAGAAACACTTGAGTAAATCCCCGAGTGATGAGATGTCAGCCTTCGTGACGTGCGACTTGTACAAATCGACGTTCGGGTTTTGGGGGCGACCGCACTGGTATTTGTCGAACATCTATGAGCGATTAGACAGGAAGGAAGAGAGCAGGGACTGTGCACGGTTTGCTCTTACCGACTGTGAGTGGTCAACCTTGGGGTCTGTGGAAGACTTGAACGAGTGCTTGGAGCGATCTGGATGGAGTGGGAAGACTGTGGATGAAGTGAAGGAAATTATCGATACGCGACGCGGACCGAACAGGGACGCGTTCGACGGCCCGAAAACAGACGCGCAGGTTGCTGAGGAATTGGCTTTGACTTTGCTTGATAAGGTGGCTTTTGGCGAGCTATCAACGAAAGAAGTCATTCAGCGGTTGGCGGAGTGTTACTCAACCGCGGAGAAGCCTGGGTTGGCGAAGCTGGTCATGTCGGCGTATTCGTTGTGAGGGTTTTATTTAGGCATAATTTATCGTCTCTTTGTATGTCTTTGTTCTCTTTATCTCTACGTCAATCTCTTCGCACCGTAAACTTTGTTCACTTGTCGAAGCCGAAGTAGCCTTGGATGGAGAAGGGTTCTGGTTTGATTTCGGGTTCTTGCTTGATATTGGGCTCTTGTTTGATCTCTGGCAAACTCTTTGGCTTGCGCTTGACACGCTTTGCACGCAGCACAGTACCGATTGAGCTTCCCGTGGGGGCAGGGGTTGCTTACCGCGCAGTGGTGTTTCAGCTTACCGTGAGGGCAGGGGATGCACATCGTCCAGTTCTTTTTCAGCTTCCTGTGAGGGCAGGGGCTGCACACAGCACAGCGGTATTTCACTTTGCCGTGTGTGCAGGGGCTGAATACCACGCAGCCCTGTTTTAGCTTGCCGTGAGGGCAGCCAGTGCACACCTTGCAGTTGTCTTTCCGCTTACCGTGAGGACACGGGTCGCAGTCCGCGCAGTGGTATTTTTGTTTCCCGTGCAAGCATCGCTTTTGTATGAGACTCATCGTTCGTTCCAAGCCACCCCCGCGCACCTCTCTGTGCGGTTGTCCCGCGAAGAGAGGGTCGTTGCTTTGTTCTGGGGAAAGTCGTGGCTTTTGTGTTTTCGCCGAGAAAAGTTCGAGCTGTCGTGGCGCACAAAAACATTTCAAATCTCTCCAGACCGAGGCGCGCGGCGCTGTGTGGGTTTGGAGTTCGCGGCATTTCCGAGGCGGATTAGGAGGCGGACGACGACGTCATGGAAACCGTACGCCATCACGAGGTTGCAGAAGTCGAAGCGGCGGAGCCTCGTGCATCGGGTGGTCCGATGGATGACGAGACCGAGTTTGTAGACGACGACGCGCCTGCCGATCGAGCGGCCGTCGAGGCCGGGAACGACGACGCGTTAGACACTGCTGAGCCACAAGCCACCCCCCCCTACCGGAATGCATTCGATAGACTAGCCAGCGGAACGCAAGCCACCACGGCGGGTAGACACGGTAAAGGTGGCACGAAGGGGGCAGGAACGCAAGAACTAGATGACGAGAATATGGTGCTCGACGTTGGCAAAAACAATAACCAAGCATCCCACCGAGGTCCCCCCCCCGACGACGCCGTGTCCTGTTCCGTCTGCCTCGAGCCCTGTTCTATAAACGGCACTCACCAGGTCACTTCTCTACACTGCGGGCACGTTTTCGGCCACGACTGTATTTACCAATGGCTGGATCGAAAGAAGAAGGGAAACGGCGGCAAGTGTCCGCAGTGCGGGCAGAAGGCTAGTGTGAAAGATTTGAGGAAACTGTTCGTTCCAAACTTTCACGCGTTTGTTGATATTGACGAAGTGGAACAGTTGAAGCAGCAACTATCACACGAGAAAGCCAACAGGGTGAACGCCGAGATGACCGCGATTTCAGTCAGTAGGAGGTTGATCAAGGTCGAGAAGGAATTATCGGATTCAATTGAAAATGTAAAAACGCTGGAAGCTGAATTAGACGCCGCGCGAAAAGAGCTGAAGAACGTACGTATACAAAGCAGCGCGAGCGGCGACACTAACACTGTAGCGCCGCTTTTTCGAATCAACAAGCGTCAGAAGCAACACGAACCTCAACTTGAAAAGGAAAACGTAAACTCGCTTCGAAACTTGATGGAACCCAGCGGGCGCAAAAATATCGGCTCCCGTGCGACTGATGATGACGACCGCGAAGACTCGGCGACGTGGAAGAAACGAATCGCGCTCGAGTCACGCACTGAACATTACAAAACCGGAAAGTTCGTCCCAAGAGCCGCCCCAAAACTCCAAAACGCAAAGGCGTTTGACATCAACCAGTACATCGCTGCAGTTGGAGAGCGAGCTGATGCGTTGTTAAACGCAAAGAGCTTCCTCACGAAAATGAGTCTTAGAAATGTCAACTCAAAAATTCGCGTACAGTTACCGAACGGAACCGGGAACGTTAGGGACGTCCGGTTGAGTAACGGCGGGACTTCCAATTTAACCGGTAATTCCAACGATTCATATTCCGACCGAACGTTAGCGTTGTGCGCGACTTTGGGAAAAAAACTGTTAGTCGTTGATTGCCAGCGCGATCACGTTGCGTGTAAGTTGGAGTTACCGCGGGAAGCGTGGAGTTGTGCCTGGGGAGGGTGGAGCACTTACGGCGAGAATACCACTGGGAGTGGGAACGCGACTGTAGCGCTTCCTGGAGGTGACTTTAAGCTTGCGCCATCTGCGGCTAATGACGCAAACTCGCAGGATCCGTCAGGGAATAGCAATTTGTGCTCCGTCGGTCTGGCCAACGGAGAGGTGCTCATGTACGATTTGCGAAACGTTTCCACTTTTGTTGCAAGAATTGCACCTCCGGAGGTTTGGCCGGGTAACTCGTCGTTGTCGGAGCTGAAGCCAGTACACTCCGTGATTCCTCTAAGCAGAGAAGACGGCGGGGGGTTACTTTTCGGGAACCTTAACGGGGCGCGGTATTGGAGACACGCGGACGCTTCTACATCTTCACAACTCACTTTTGATAATTCAATTGCCGGCGTGTGCGGGGAGGGCGGACACACCTCAGCGCCTGACAAAGATGCCTCCGGCATAATTACTAAACTACCGTACGTGAACACATGCGAATCCGCGTTAGCGTACCACCCTGGTTCGAAAACCCTAGTCGCGACGATGAGGTACCCCTTCCACGGTTTCACGTATGGGACGCATACAGTTCTAACGGAGTGGTCTGTGCCAAACCATGGGAACCCTGATTCCGTCAGCACGAAAGACACGGATCATTTTCTTTGGACCAGCGCTCCGTCACAGTTTGTCACACAACGAAGAGTCTCGACGACTCGCATAGCGCTGACAGGGTCACGTCACAAAAGTTCATTGCCTGGTTTGATCGCGTGCGGGTCGTCCGGCGAAGGCAACGCGCCCGCGCACGTTACTTTAACAGACGCGCTTTCTGGGGAAATCGTGTCTACACACGAGCATGGAGGGTCCGGGTCGATCGACGACGTCCGGGGATGGTGCGGGGATGGAGTGGGACAGTTGGAGGTGCTCGCGAGTCTGTCTGGGGATGCGATGACTGTGTTTTCCTGGGACCAATGAAGGTAGGTGTGGACGATTTGGGTTGGGGAGTAGGGGTAGTCGCTTGATAGCGTATATTTGGCAAAACAAATTTAGGTTTAAAAAGAGTGCTTGCTTTCCGCTTTCTCACCTTCCCACACACGCCAGGTGCGCTCCTCCCATGTCGCACCGCGCGTGTGCCATGTCGCATCATGCGTCTCCGCAATCGCCCACGCTTACGCCTCTCCGTGACCGAACCCCGGGCACGCCTGGTAGCAGCGGCTTACCCGCGTCGCTGCTTCGTTTCGTTGCGCGGGACTCTCCCGCCAGCGTCATATTTGAAAAGACGAGCCGTTCGTGGGACGACGTGCGGTCGGCGCTCGGGTTGCGACACGGAGGACCGCCGCCTGGAGTGTTCCAATCGGTACGAACATCACCGCAGTGCAGCACCGCGTCGTGCGACGGTTGGACGGACGAAGAGGAGGAGGCGAACAGCGCGGAGAGCGTACGTCACGACGGTTCTGAGTTTCAAGAGCAAAGCGACGACGTGTGCTTTCGTCTTGACCGCGCGCTTCTACACGCGCTTCGGTCTCGACTCAGCACGATGGAGGTTGACGTTGACGTCGTTGCGCAACGTGTGACAAATCTCGAGCGGTGGAGGGAGGACATCGAGGACTACGACGTGAACGTTGATGACTTTGAGGACGACGACCAAACAACACACTCAATTCCGGAAAAGTCAAAAGGGTCACACGTGACGTCGTCTTTTTCTCCTCCTCAGAAAACAACGTCTCCTCAGTCCCAAGCCATCCAGGCTAAAAAAACGCGGGTCAGTCTTCGGGCTACGTCATCAACATCTCAAGGAATGAAGTACAGCTCGTTGTTACCTGGTTACTCGCAATCGGACCCTGACGGCTCGCGTAGGGCACGCGCTATTCGCTTACTGCACCCGTCCCCTCCCGACTCGCCGAGCGAAGGCGAAACCAAAGGCGAATTCTTTGAAAGCATCGTCGAGCGGTACCAAGCCAGAGGCGGTTACGAAAGTGGCGTCGAGGATGATTTAGATGACCGCGGTTTTAGAGTTGAATCCCCAGTTGGGTCCTCGGTGTTCAGCGAAAGCGTTCAGTCTACAGCGAGTAGTGCGACGTTGTCGTGGGAACTTGACGAGTCAAATATACGCGGCACTGCATCCACGCCACCCGAAATGTGGCAGCAGTTGATTCACGATATTCAAGACGTTAGAATTGAGGTGGCAAACTTGAAAAGGCAACAGTTCTTTGCTGCGACGCACTCGGCGTGAGGAAAGATGACGTACAGAGGTTCTAAAACATTGTCTTTCACAACTAGCTACATAAGAAAAGAAAACTACTTGTTCAGCGATATGGTTTTCTATACTTTCTTCTTCGGTTGCAGTACCGCTGCTCTGGGTAGTCCCACATCCGCCACGATTTGCCCCAGAAACACGGGTTCGCCCGGGAACGCATCAGACATATCAGCGTCCCCATTTTCAACATACTCGTTTCCCATAGGAGTATCTTTGTCAAACTAACCCGCCGTGTCGTGCCGTCGAAGCTCTTTAAACGCCTTTTTATCGAAATAAGGTAAATTCGTTTTTGGGTCTCTGTATTTTGCAACTTTTCCAGTAATTGCACACCTAGCAGTCTCCGGGGTTTTCGGCCTCGGCGCGCCTAGCGGATACGGAAGCTGCGCACCGTGTCTCAACTCTAACGTAACCGTGGATTCACCAGTGCTTGTATCCTTCACGGATCGCTTCCGAATCGCCGGCGTGACGTTAACCTTTTTAACGCGTTCCGCTTTCTTCAAAGTTGCCTCCTCCGCGTTCAACAGCCGCTGTAAATCTGCCAAATTCGAAATCTCAGTCACCGCGGCTTCCGCTAAGATTTCGGCCTGCGTCAATTGCCGTGGCGGCTCTACGTTTACAGGGCGTTTCGGACCCGGTCTTGACTTGGCAGCTTCCCTCGCCTCTTCGCTCCTTTTCAAAGTCGCCTGCACGCCGCTTCGCTTTGAAGTGCGAAGACCGCCATCATCCAAGCCACTTTGAAAGTCCCCTATGGATTGTTTCGAGTCTATCAAAGCAGGGTCAACCTTTGGTTTCAATGATTTCGCTCTTTGTTGCGGCGCTGCCTTGCGTTCGGGGGCTTTCAGCGCGGGGCGGCGTCGTTCCTTTGCCACCGCGACTTCCTCTTCATCGGAAGAACTCTCATCGTCGTTGAAATCATCATCGAAAACATCCGCCTCTTCGCTTTCACTGACGTACTTCTCATCTTCACTCTCTTCAGCAAAAGCATCCTGGTTCCAGAACTCCTCGTCCGCGGAGTCCTCATCCTCCAGAAGCTTGTTCATGCGCAAGCCGCGCGTGGAACGCTTGGGGAGAGATTGGGACGCCATGGTGGCAGATTTTCCACAAAAAAGCGGGTGAATCAAGCGTAGATCTATACTCCTGTCAACCCTAAACCTGCACGCAGTCACCTAAACGAGCTACGCGACACTTCTCGCAGTGTTTGCGTGGAACCTGAGAGTCACGCAACACGTCGCGTAGGGACGTCAGCCCCCTGCGCGCGGGAGACTGCGAACCCTCACATATTTGACTCCGATTTCGATGCCAAACCCACCCGCGTGTGCGGGAGTCATAAGCAAAACTTCATAGGCGGCGGCGGCGGTCTGTCTTCACCACTGCGCGGGACACAGTCGTGTGCAAAATGGAAGATGCGTCCACGCACGTGCACAGCGTCGGTGCGAAGCCGCGTATTCTGCGCGCCCTGCCTGGTTTGCTTTCAGAGGCGAGGTTAGGGTCGGGCGGCGATGTCTCATCGGTCGAGGCGGCGGTGGCGAATCACTGCTTGCTTTGTGAAACTTTTGCCGATGGGAGCAACGCATCTTCGCACCACGCTGCTGCGATAGATGCGTACCTTAAGCACGTTGAGTCCTTGGTTGTTCCTCACGCCAGTTCTTCCTCAAAAACAGCAGGCTCCAACCTGTTAAAACAAGCCGCGAAGGAGTGTGGCCCGAAGCGATTCGTCGCGTCGCTTAGCAGATGGGGCATTGCTTTAGGCAAGCTCGCGGATGGAAAAGACGTGGACGGCGCACCATCTACTTCCGCACTCAACGCAATGCAAGCTTTAGTTCAAATCATAACACGCGCCAGCGCGATGATGGACGTCCCTGGTGTACGCAAGGAAACCGCGCAAATCGCGCAGAAAGCGTGCGCGGTGGCGGTGCGATGGCTAGATGAATGCGACGGCAAAGACAATTTGTTAACGGCACCAACTCACCTCGCCGCTTTACACGCGATCAAAGCATGTCTACACGGCCACCCCACGTCGTTGCGACCCAAGGTTGATGTGTTGGAAAAGGCTTTAGTGAAGGCGTTACTTGCAAGTAGTCGTATGGGCAATGAGTCAGAGACACAAAACACAACCATAGATGCAATCGCGTTTCTGCCTCGAACGGGCGCGTCGCCGTTTCAATCTTCAAATGGTTCGAACGACCCGGTGCAGGCGTTTAGTCAACAAATGCGGAGAGTTCTTTTATTGTTGCACGAATCCTTGGATCATGGCTTGATCGGTATGGAACCTACGCTTGGAGGCTCTTTGGTGAAGCAGCAGCGGGAGAGTTTAGTGCCCACGGGGTCGCAACAACCACCCAAGCTGGGAGGCGAAAACACTTTTGATGATGGTCAAGAAAGAATTGGCGGCGAGAAATCAAAGTACCTTCACCGCGCCGGTTTGCTGTTCCGTGTCATCGCTTGTATGTTGCGCCAGCCGTTCCCCAACACCGCCGCGGTTCCCGTTCCCGCTGATTTGATCCTGGGGGTTACACGAAGAGCTCTCGCGGCGGACGGGAGCGGCGTGTCGCCGGCGCCTGGGTTGCCCGCGACGGCGGCGCCGGCGGAAGCGCTCGCGGCGTTGCCTTCGACGCACGCAGCGGCGATGGACTCGCTTGCTGCGCTTCTTGAAGCAGGCGGAGGGGCGTACATCCGGCTCGCCGGACCAGTGGCGCGCGTGCTGGACCAAGTCCTCCGAGCGGGAGCGGGGACAAATACAAAAGGGAAGGGATCGGACGGGAAATCTTCTGTGCAAAACTCTCAAGGTGCTCGTCCCTCGACGTGCGCGCAGACCAGAGCGGCGGCTTACCGCGTCGCCGCCTGTTGTGCGCGCGCCCTGGGCCCCGCCTGCGCCGCCGGGGAGCTCGCCTCGGTGGTCGTGCCGCATGCGGCGAAGGATGCCGTGCTCGGGTGGGGGACGGGTACCGGGCAAGGTCCTGAGTCATCCAACGGGAATAGCACAAAATCTAAATCCAAAGATACTTCAGGTAACTCTCGCAAGAAGGGCAAGGGAGGGGCGTGGGGCCGCGCTGGCACGGAGGAGATGGATGCGTATTTAGCGTCCGGGGGGTTGGTGGATCAAAGAGGCGGGATCGCGGGCGGAGGTGTTGGACGTAACAGCGATTTCGTTAAACAAAACGCGCTTGATGCGCTGGAGGCGGTTTTAACAAGTGGCGGGGGTATGGTTCCAAACGGATTACGAACTTTAATTGACGCCGCGTGCGCCGAGTCGGCCAGTTTCGCCGTGTGGGCAATCAGTCAGGGAAGCTTGAGTGTCACGAACTCGATCGAATCGAGGTCGAAAGGTGCTCTGGGTCCTAGAAAAGCTGCTTATTCCGCCTTGTTAGCGTCAGTTTTGGCGCCTCGCTCATTTCGAGCCACGAACTTACCTTTAGCGGCGGCGCTGTTCCGAGCGGCTAGAATTGCCGATGTCGAGTTATCAGTAGAAGCGTCTCGAGCCTCGTTAGCGATTGAAGCGGTGTTGCACCCTTCCGCGCCCCCAATTCACCCGTCCGCGATCGCGCCACCCAAGGAGAGTATTTTTGGGAGTGGAGGTGACACGAACGATGGCACCAACGCGTTTGGGGGGAACGCGGGGTGGGGCGATGACGACGCGTTTGGGCGAACCACGCCGGCGTGGGGGGACGTTAGTGCTCGACCTGATAAAGAAGAATCACCCGAAAGCGAAGACGAAAGCGAAAAGGAAGATGAAGCGGCACATACGATTGAGGAAGATGCTGAGATACCAACGAAGTGTGGTGCTAAACGAGTAAACGTCCCTGATGCGAAAAGTGAAGAAACAGAAGCGCCTCCGGTGAAAAAGGCAAAGACGGATAAGGGTGGCGACACTGAAAAAACCACTGGGGGAGACGACTTGCCTACTCACGACGAACCCGTGGCTACCTCCGGCCGCGCCTCGCGAACCCGGGGCAAGCCATCTGTACCTATACCGACAACTACGGGCACAAAACCCCCGAAACCGATGACCAAGAAGGAAAAAGCCGCCGCCGCGAAAGCGGCGAAGGAAACGGAAGCGGCGCGTTTGAAGCTCGCGGCGGAAAACGCGGTGCGCGAAAAACTTAATCAAAAATCGAGCGGGGTTGGTTTGGGTCTAGGCTCGGGTAAATCCTCCGTCCAGATGGAGCTCTCCGACGACGACAGCGACGGAGAGCTACCCGAGATAGTTGGATGAGAGATAACCGTAGACTAATTATGAGAGAGTAGATGTTTATAGATACTCAGTAGTGATATTCAGAAGTAGTCTATTCAACGCTCGTCTTTTCCTTTTCCTCGTTCAAATGTTTCTGTGCCGCTAACGAGTAAAAAAAGGTTCCCAGAATCGCCACCGCAGCAGAAACACCCCCTACTACCGTAATAGGGTTCCTCAACACCGCGACCGAGGCGAGAATAATAACCACCCGCTTCACCGCGTTCGCGACTGAAATATCAAGCGGCTGTAGTTCGCCTAACGCTTGGTACGAAGTCTGGTTATAAAGGTGGAACAACAAGCCACCAACGATGAGGTAAAGGAAAAATGGAGTTGCGACGCCGCCTATTAACGTAATGCCGTTCGTCTGCATTTGGGTTTTTGCGATGGTGTAAGCACTTGGTAGCTTACAGCCTTCCATAATTAAACTGACAGGCAACAGAATTGCCGCGCCTACCACAGACATGGCGCCGTATAGGTTGATACCGCGTAAACCGGTTTGGTCTTGCAGGTCTTTACTTGTGACCGACCTCAACGCGGACGCGACGTTGCTCGCCATGGCGCACAGAAAGCTCGCGAGCGAAAAGTTCAACTCCGTGGTGCTTCCCACCGCGACTCCGCCCACAATAGGAATCATCGTAAGCCACACGAGCTTGCTGTACTTCCGTTTGAAAAATAATGACAGTAGCATGACTGCGACTGCAGGTTCCCCGGCTTTCACGACCTGCATAAACGAAACTGTTCCCAGCGAGTAACTCGCGCAAGCAGTTACGTGCGCGATGAGGTGTAACACGCTGGTGGGGGCTAGTAATTTAAACGTTTGCCAGTTCCACTTGATGGCTGGGGGTTCTAGTGCCTTCAGCTTCCACATCAGTAGCATAAACCCTCCGCCCACGCCTATTTGCACCCAGGAAAGTAACCACGGGTGAGGAAATATCGACAGCGTGCGTTTGTTGATGATGGCGAACACCGCGTTTAGGAAGTACCAGGTACAGATGTAGAACGCGACTCGGAGGGATTTTGAGTTCTCGCTCGTATCGGTTTTGTGCGTGTCATCGTCAAAAGTTGCGGAAATAGAGCTGGAAGCAGCGCACACAGGACCACACATGACGCCTCGTGATGTTTTCGGAAGGTGCTTCGATTGCAAACTTTTGGCACCAACCGAAACGGAACATGAATCGTGGCCAATGGACGTCGTGAAAGATCTCCTCAGAACGGTACGAGGTACGCCGTTGGAAACGCGCAGTGGAGAGCACGAGGATCGCGACCTAGCCCTCACATGAAGACCAAGCGCAGGGACCAGACCCAACGCCGCCATCGTGCTCAAAAGTGCACCATGATATTTTGAGTCGCGCGCTTTTTGAGAAAAATATTCTCGTCTTTTTCTTTTCTCGTCGTCAACGTCCACAACCGCTCACTTCTAGAGACGCCCCCCACGGCCCTACCTCACCGGTCGTACCAAATGGCGGACAACAAAGACGCGTTGCGCACGTTAAAAATCAAAATCGGCGTGTTGACGCGTGTGAAGAAGGAACTCGCGATGTACAGGACTGAAGTCACCGCCGAAGGCGCCAAGTTGGAGAAAATGAAAGCGGAGGGGATGGACCCGCATGACATTAAGCAACAGGACCAGGTCCTTGGGGAGTCGTCCATGATGATCGGGGACTGCACGACCAGGATGGAAAACGCGTTTAACGATTTACTGGCGGCGATGGTACGAGTTGGGGTTTAGGGGTTTTGGTCGCTTTACTTGCCAGCAGTCCCTATAAGCTTCGTTTCTCACGTCCTTCACACATCCTTCTCTCGCACGTTTCGTTTCCCATTTCAAACGTTGGGACGAGATGATGTGGTTTGCCGACTTCCGACTTGACCCCCCTGACCGCCTCCCCACCCCCACACAGGACGAGCACGGCAAGGACTGCGAAGGCACCGAGGAAGCGACTGCGGCGCAAATTATCCTGGACGAGGTGGAACCGCTGATTGAGGGGTAGATTTGGGTCGCGTTAGATTTCGAAGTGCCGTCTGGTGAACAGAAAATTCGAGCTGAACATTTTTCATTTACAACGCGAATGTCACAATCACTACCTACCTACCTACCCCAGTTATTCGACCCTTCTTTCCGTATGGGCAATGAAGGTCCTTTATTTGAATCTCTGCGTGTCGTCACTATTGGTATTTTATGATGGCCATCAATTTTTCTTGCAGGCGCCCCGATGCCAAGCTCTGCCGCCAGCCGGTCTCGAGCTTTCTGCGCCGCTAGAAGCGATGCATCTCCATCGTCGCCGCCGCCTTCATCCCCCGCCCCCCCACCGCTCGTGGCGAGCTCCGCGAGTTCCATTTTCAACTCCACGGCGGCTCCTTTCTGGTCCAATAACTCAGCAGCACTGACTCTCTTGTGCCAGTTGTAAAATACGATTCCTAAAACGACAAAAACCATGCCTATAAAATTCTGCGCTCCGAACGTATCTTTCATCACGAGCACGGCGACGAAAACGGTGAAGACATCCTTCCCCGTGCCGATAACGCTGACCGTCATCGCGGTCGTTTCCTTCACCAACTCGAACTCAGCCATGCTCATGCACAGCGCCATGGTGGCGCCGAACAAGGTGATGAGTAAATCGATGAGTAAATCGAGCGGAGAGCTAAGCCAATCGGAGCCGGGTAGCGTGGCCCACCATTTCTCCTTCGCAGTCGAAAATATAAACACAATCAGACTCATCACCGGCATCATCACGCTCAACATCACGGGCGGGTGGTGCATGCCGTGGGATTTACGCAGAGAGGAGTTACTCGTGTTGGTACTGGTAGTAACTCGGGCACTCCCTTTATTCCCTCCACTCGCAACGTGTAAGACTTTCTGACTCAATACCCACCGGACGCCTGAGGCGGCTGCTGCTAAAAAACACAACGCTGCACCTAATGCGTTGTATTGCGTTTCGCCTCTGACGACTAAAACTTCACCCAAACACAGAATCAAAACACACATTGTAAGGCGTAGACTCACCGGCTCAACTCTCATAATGAACGCGGAGAATAGCAGGAAAATAATTGAAGAAGTTTTGGCCAGGGTATAAAAACTCACAGTGACGTAGACTAGGCTCAAATTGCTCAAGCCGATGTCGAGCCCCATCGCGATCCCAACCGGCGCCACGCGAAGTAAATACGTTGTCCAGTTGATTTGCCGTTTAGGCTTTAAACTAGGCACTACATATTCCAACAACAGTTTCGCTAAAAGCCACTGCATGAAGAATTGCACGGAAGTCAACAACAACGGCGCCGGAAACCCTCCTTTCCGCTGGCCAAACAGAGTTTTGTTGTACAGCGCTAACGACGTCGACAACCCGAACCAAGCCACCACCAAAAACGAACACTTCAAAAGCTTCGTGTTGGACGAGGAGGTGTTGAGCAGGGAATGCCAGGAGTGGGTTGAGTGTGGGGAGTGTGTGCCAGTGCCATTGCCATGACCGTCGAATCCACCCGCATCCACGAGCTCATCCTCGCTGCTGTCGTCGGAATCCAACATCACGTGTGCTACGTGTTCTCTTCGCGCGCCAACCAACGATGCGGTTTTCTTCTTCGCCCGGTCATCCATGAACTTTCGGAATCGTTGCTGGATTCGTTGAGCGGCATTACGCGCGGTCGGTACCGACGGCTGGGTCGGGGACAACAGTTGCTTGCGCACATTTAAGCTCGCACGCCCAACGCTCCCTCCCCCGACGTCGCCCATCGCACGTGCCACGCGCACGCGCGTGTGATGAGAGGAACAACCACGCACGCCTCAACACGCGTTTTCGTTTTTTGACGCGCTCAACGAAAATCCTCGAGTCCACAAATCTCGAACAGTCGCTCTCTTCGTAGTCGTCTCAGTCCACGGCGCGCGGTCCCGAATCCATCTACGATGCCTCTTAACCGCAAGCGTCCTCCTGTGACTATTCAAGTTCCGGACGTGCCGAGGGCGGGGTACACGCTTTCCGACGAGGGGACGTTCACCGAGGGGAATTTGGAAATCAGCAGGAGCGGGATGAGGATCGATGGAAGGGGTCCGGTGGATGACTTGGGGGCGGTGCGTGGTGACCAGTCATTACTGTCGCCACAGCCTTGCGCGTCTGGGTGGTCACAGAAAAGCCCGAGAGGCGTGGGGACGGGTGATGGGACGAACAAAGAAGAGGGTGTTAGGGGAGGGGGTGCAGGCAACTTTCCGGTGATGCATGACTCAACCATGATCGATGAAGCCGCGCACGTCGGCGTCTCCGGCGACTTGGACGAGCTCATTCACGGTGAGACTAAATACGCACTGGAAGAAACCCGAAGAAAACATGCTAACAATGCCACTGACTCAAGTGGGGACATCAGGTTCGACTTCGACGTGAGTCTTGACGAATTACTAATAACGGGAACGTGCGGGAAGGGCGCCGGTGGTTTTGTGCAAAAAGCGGTGCACCAAAAAACCGGAGAACATCTAGCGGTGAAGATCGTGCAAATGAACGTCCAAGCTGAAGTTAGAAAAAATATTATATCTGAGTTGAGAGCACTGCATAGTAGCCGATGCCCATATATAGTGCAGTACAGAGGCTCGTTTTTTGGAGACGGCAGTGTACAAATCGTGCTAGAGTACATGGACGGCGGATCGCTTTCGGACGTGACTTACTCGCTAAAGTTTATCGACGAAAAGGTTTTGAAAGTAGCAGCTAAGCAGATATTACTGGGCTTACAGTATTTGCACAGTGAGAAGAAGATCGTCCATAGAGACATAAAGCCTAGCAACCTTTTAGTCAACCGGAAAGGGGAGGTTAAAATTTCCGACTTTGGCGTCTCAGGGCAGCTGGCGAATAGCGTCGCTAAGTGTGATAGTTGGGTCGGCACGGTGACGTACATGTCCCCGGAGCGAATTAAAGGCGAATCCTACTCGTTCGATTCAGATATCTGGAGCCTCGGGTTGTCACTGTTGGAGTGCGCGATCGGGAGATTTCCGTACCCACCCGAGGTTGAGGATGGGGTTGATGAGGATGCGGTGGATAAACAGAGTAAACAGTCTGCGGGGGAGGAAAATACGAAGGACGCGAGGGACGAGAACGACAATACTGCATCAGGCGTGACTATGTCTGACTCAATTGCATTACCTGTTTCATCCTCAAACCCTGAAACAAACCCTCAAACCACAGGAACCCTTGGTTTCTGGGACCTGCTGGATTACATCGTGCGTGAGCCCGCGCCGCAATTACCGAGATTAAGTCGGACAAAATACTCGGATGGGTTTCGGGTGTTTGTTGAGTCGTGTTTGCGGAAGACGCCCGGGGACAGAAGTAGCTCCAAAACGCTGTTGGGAACGGGGTGGATTTCGGGAGTTAATAACTCGTCGAAAAGTGACAGTGACGATTCAAATACCGTGACTTTAGAAGATAAAGCCTCACTCGCGGAAGCGGTGGGGAGAGCGGTACAGGGGGTGCGTAGGTAGGTGTAGGGTATAGAGAGAATCAGTTGCATACGACGCAATGAGATTGATTTCGTTCGACAAATTTCGCTTCGTCATTCCCAAGACATCATTCTTTACTCTCGAACGGTTCGAGACACTCGTTCAGTGCGAGGCGCGCCACGTCGGTAGACATCATGCGGGATGTCGGTTCAGTTGGCAAGGTGCCATCGCGTAGCCGACGAGGCGTCGTGGGGGTGTTGCTTTTAATAGCCGTCTTCATTGTAGCCGCGACGTACGTACCGGCCGGTGATTATGGTGCAATCCCGAATTCGCTGGACGACGAAAATCGAGGCGTCTCCATGGCGACCGGCGCGGCGGCGTGGGCGCGAGGCACGGGGAGCGTGAGTGGGGACGGGGAGGGTAATGTTGTTAAAGGGACTCGAGATACATCAGCGAGTGCGTCACAGGACGTGAATGGCGGTGGATTTGGTGTGGATGTGTTGGATCGGGGTGAGAAGTCATTCGCGAATGATGATGAATCTACGGGATTGTCGAAAACCAATGCTTTCTCTAAATTAAAAGTACCAACGTCTAGTAGCCAAAGGTGCGTCGCCGACCCCGCGCACGCCCCGAAGATGACAGCAAACGAAAAATCCACAATCTTGAAATACATAACCGGTGCGTTCGCCGGGTCAACCTGGACGGAAGGCGAGGCTCGGTATTTAGAGTGGGGCGGTGGAGGATCGACGAGCGCGTTTGGCACCAAGGCGAAACTTGTGCACACTGTGGAGCACGCCCCCCAGTGGTGCGAAATCATAAAGCAGTGGGACGAGATGCGGTGCTTGACGGAACAGAGCAAATGGCAGTTGTTTTGCCACGACAGCCACATGCCTTTGAAGAAGTGGGGGTACCCCGAGGACGGCACCGGGGACAAGTGGCATTCCACAAAACCAAAATCCCAAAAAGAAAAAAAAACAGACCGCAACTTTGCGGAGAATATGCGACGCTACGTACAAGCGCCTGGCAGAGACCAGTTTACGGAAAATACGCACTACTACGACGTGGTGTTGATCGATGGCAGGTTGCGAAGTGCTTGTGCGTACAGCGTGCTCCCATATCTCAGAGAAAACAGCGTAATTCTTTGGCATGACTTTGGCAAAAACGCGTGGAAAAATATTCCCGACGAGACGGAGAAAATCGACGTCAACCGCAAAATACGCGACCCGACCTGGCACGGCGACCGGCTATATTCAAAAGCCGCGTCTCGGATCTTCGACGGGGTAGAACACGTTGATACCCTAGCCGTTTTCCGCGTGAAGCCGAGTGTTTTTCAACAAATTAGGTGGCTGGAGTAGTCTAGGGGTTGCATGATAGAATACATACTCTCCTCGTAATCGATTGTAAGTTTTTTCATCTTTTTCGATTTTCTCCAGAGTCTCAAATCTGAGCTTCACACATCGCTTCGCCTCGTTACCCTCCGGACGTCATCACACTCCGCGCCGGTACGCGTTTGATCGACGTGGCGGTACTCTGTATGCGGGCGTGCCGTTGATATCTTGTGCAGATCGGAGAAAGACGCGTGATGTCATCGGTGGGCTTCGAGATTCGGTGATTCCGACGAACGCCCCAATGTTTCGCCCCGTGGAGCTCGCACTCGGTGAACCTCACGTGCCCCTCGAACCTTCGCTACCCAGCTCCGACGGCTTTCTGTTCTCCGACACGTGGCACGACATTGGTGAGGCGTTTTCAAAAGACCCCACGCTCGCGTTAGGACCACTCAAAGCGCTTAGGGACCGGAGATTCATCGTTCCGAATGGTAATGGGAAAGGATGGCCGCCGAGCGCAGTTCCGACGCTGTTCAACGGCCTGGAGGCAGCACGCGCGTGCGCTGGGGCATCCCCCACGTTGGCGGGCGAACTGTGGGTCAATGTAGCACTTCTTCTCGCGGCGTGGGCCAAGTGGCACTGCGTAATTAGTCATGGGCAATCCGACAGCGGTACTGTCTCCGCGATTGAGTTACATTCAATGCTGAGAAATATAATCGACGCAATCGCGAGGGACGCCGCTGCGTGGAATAACCCAGGATGTAACTCAGGAAATAATACACTATTTGTCCCGGGCGAGGCTCAAAGTGCCGTGCCTTCCCTGGTCTTGGCGTGCGTCGCGTCGTCACAACACGCGTCCCGTGAAATTAAAGTACTCGCGTTTGACGCCTCTTTGAAAATTCTCGAGACTAACAACGAAAGAGCACGAAACGCGTCGAACCGTTTACCCGTGTTTCAATCAGCGCAAGACGCGCGTGCGCTCGTTTCTGCGTTCGTGTACCTGGTGCAGGCGATTGAGCAGATGTCTGATAATAAAACTGTGATACACACTCAAACTCGAAGACTCGCGGAGTGTGTATTCCCGCTGTGGTGCGGCGACGGCTTGGCAGGTTCTGTTAACGGTCATAGTA
>MDSY01141031.1_pt1 | contig 23177 bp, 13 predicted proteins | sample 811131 | NCBI WGS metagenome assembly MDSY01 (sample SAMN05326643, study PRJNA326480) | marine metagenome | isolation source: seawater | place: Atlantic Ocean: South West | collected 2010 | reverse complement strand
TGCTGGAGGGAACAGCTAGAACGGTGTCCGGGAAGGCTGCTAAAGCCGCGCGCCACCGATACAGACTGAATACGCCGATTGCAGCGATAGGGGTCAGAGGCACGGATTTCCTAGTGTCTACTACTGCCAGCTCATTGACCGCACTGGTTAATGACGGAGCGATTGTTGTAGCGCCATTTTCAAACCAGTGCTTAGAAGTAGGCTTGGGACCTTGCAGTTTTAATGCTGTTGAATTGGATGGTGATTCTATGCAAGCACTTGAGTTTGAGGCTGGCATGTCGCTTCCAAGGCTAATTCCTGTTCTATCAAGAGCGCCAGATGCAGAACAATCGATTAACCTAGCGGGTTCGCTGGCCGTTAGAGCTCAAAATATTCTTGAACAAGACTCTGACGCTTCATCACAAAATGATGAAGTTGTGGCAGAGAGCGTCACCTCTCTTGATCTTGGGGTTGATGCTGTAGATCAGGCGCCTTACGGAACAGGATTTACGCCAGAAAATCAATCATCGGCCAATGAGTTGAGGAAGAGACAACTGGTTTGGGGCAGGTTTGCCGAGGGTAAGGGAAACCTGGAGAGATTGACATTGCCTTTTTCCGAAGCTGCTAGCGGGCGCAACGTGACTGTTGGTGGTAATTTTGAGTACTTTCTTTTCAGGCCAGAAAGCGGGGAAAAGCAGGTAAGAGAGGGTCTCGGCCAGGTTGGTTTTTCACTCACCAGTGCTCAGGCTTATTTCACAAGAGGCGAGGAAGTATCTCAGGTAGCGGTCTCAGGAGGCCAGTTAGAGATCGATTTTAATCAAAATTTGTTTGAAACCTCACTTGATCTCTATCACATGCAGCTCGGGGGGGCCAGTTTCAGTTCGTCGGGACGATTATATGATGGCGGTTACTTCCACTCTCGCGATGGGCAGTCTCGGACCGTTGGTGCGGTCAGTTTGGATGGCGAAGAGTCTGGCTATTTCTTTGATTTCTTCAATTGGGATGGGCTGGTTCAAGGCATTTCCCTTTGGGATGCCCAAAGGTGAATTAGGCCGTGCACTTTCTTAACGAAAAGATCTCTCCTAGTGTCGCCGCAATGGTTTTGAATCAAAGGCCACTATCTTCCGTTATTGTGATGTTCGTTGCGATGGCAATCAGTCTATTGTTGATGTCGTTATCAATTGAGCCCCTCCAATCTCTTGAGGAACGGTTGGGCGCCTTGCCGTGGACTATTTCATCGGATAGCGCGTTAGAGGAACGCGTAACTATTGTTTCGATAGACGAGAGAAGCATAGAAGTTTTAGGGCCTTGGCCTTGGTCTCGCGCTGTGATGGCAGAATTGACTGAAAAGATATTTGAGGCAGGAGCCCAAGTTCAGGTGCACGATGTGGTTTACCCGCCCGGTAACGAGACTGGCGATGCTGTTTTTGTCGACGCGCTGGGCAGCGATGGAAATGGGATCTTGGCACAACTACCAATTCTGCCACTGCAAGACGAGCCAATACAAAGTGGATTAATGACTCACCCACTAACCGGCCTATCATGCGAGGGCTCCGACCTTTTGGCTACCGACAGTTATCTTGCGGCATCAGATTCCTTTCGTAGTGTTGCGAAGGGACATATAACACCCATCATCGACCCGGATGGGGCAATTAGAAAGGTTCCAGCGGCTATCTGTATTGATGGGCAGGCCTTTCCAGCGCTTGCAATAGCACCTCTATTGCAACTAGCAAGGGACGGATCAGATTGGGAAGCATCGATTCGAAAGGAGAGCGGTCTTCTAAGCTCTAGTATGACCATGAATCTGGGCCCCTTTTCGAGTTTCACAATTCCCTTAGACTCTAGCGGCAACCTCCGTGTGTCATTTCATAAAAGTCCGGATGCATTTCGATCTATCTCTGCTATCGATATAGTCGAGGGTAACTTTGAGGCTGGTATCTTGGACAATGGAGTGGTTCTGGTTGGCGCAACGGCTTTTGGTCTTGATGATATTGTTCCGACGCCATACAGCGGCTTCACCCCAGGAGTTGAGCTTCAGGCAAGAGTTCTGACAAGTATTTTGGACGCTGAAGTTCCTTATGAGCCGTCAGGTCGGTCGACAGTCCTAGCGATTATTTGCCTATTCTTTGGTGGTTTTTTGTACATCTGTGCCTCAGGGCGCGGGCGAGTTGCGCTCTTCGGTTTGCCGATTTTAGCGGCCACAACTCCTCTGATTTCTTTGACCGTACACGGTGTAATCTTGACCTCCTATGGGCTCTGGCTAGGATGGGTTATGCCCGGGCTATTCGGTTTCCTCGCGGCATTGAGTTTGCTTGTCACAGAGCTTGCTCGGGTTAGGTTTGAGCGCGGCCGAGTCATGCAAAACCTCAACAGCTACTTACCGAATGAGACGGCACGAAGGGCCGCGTTTGAGTTACCCTCATCTCATATTCAGGCTGAGCGTGTCAGCGTAACTTTGCTCTGTGCGGATCTGCGCAATTTCTCTGCGTTGGGCGAACGACGCCCACCCGAGGAGTCAGCCTCAGTTCTCCACTATTTTTTCACTAAGGTGAATACTGTTGTTGAGCAACACGGGGGTAAGATCCACGAGTACAAGGGCGATAGTGTTTTGGCAATTTGGGATGGCGATGGTCCGGAGCCGGCAGCTAGCGCTCTTGCCGCTGCTTTGCAGATTGATGCGGAGATAAACGATAATCTCCTCCCCGAGACAGGTATCAAAGGACTAGAGCCGCTAGCTGTCGGTATTGGAATTGAGCAAGGACCTGTATTAATCGGGTCGATTGGACCTGCTCATAGGCGTGCACACGCACTCTGCGGAGAGACGGTTAGCGTAACGTTGAGAATTCAGGAAATGACAGCAGACCTAGCCTCACCAATTTTAGTCGGAGAGGTTGCCGCGCGCTATATCAGCGATGTGAAATTAGAGTCACTGGGACACTTTTTGCTTCCCGGTCTTGTGAGCACCCATGTGTTGTATGCGCCGTCAGTTCTGCGTTCCAGCACTCGCGAAAACTTAACACTCTTGGTGGGCGGTCTAGAGTAGGGCAAAACAACCAACATAACCCCAAGAAAAATGGCATAATTTGACATCGCTGAAGATAAAAGCGGCAGGCTTGATCTTCAGCTAATCGCTTATATTTCTTTTGTAACTACTTTTTGATAAGGGCCGACGTATTGCAGTTCCTGTTGGTGAGCAGAAAAGCTACTTCGAGCGGTCTCGCAGCACTAATTTGTGTGTTTGTTTCTCTTTCTAGTTATGCGTTATGCCCAGATCTTCGGGAATATTACCCGATACTCGACCGAGACCCATCGCTTTTGGATAGACAGTTGTCCAATCTCCTAGAAGACTGTTATGAGAACTCGGAGTATTTTGCGCTTCTGGGCTCGGCGCAAATTCAGATGGGAGATCTTTTTCGGGCACTTGAAAATCTAGAAAGGTCGCTTCTATTGGATCCACAAAATGGCTCTGCCGCATTCGATTACGCTGAAGTTTTGTTTCGCCAGGGTCAGGTAATAAGCGCCTTAGAGATAAATAATCAACTATCTGAGAGAGACGATTTACCCCACGGTATGGATGATCTTATCGCAGAAAGGTCGAGGCTGTGGAGGCCCTATACCGTTCAGTATGCTGGAGGTTTCGGTCTCTCCTTTGGTCATGATAATAATCTAAATAGTGCGCCTATTGGAGAGAGGTTAACCCTTACCTTGTCGGGCAAACCGGTCTCCTTGGAGGTGAGCCCCGAGTTTAGGGCAAATGCTGGAAGCTATACAGGATTGAGCGCTGGGGTGACCCGGGTGCAAGAGACCCTGGGGCTGACTTCGAGGGTCTCTGGCTCCTTTAGAGGAAGATTTGGTGACATATCCGATTATGAGATGGTCCAAGGCAGCTTTTTGGTAGGCTTATCAGATAGCGCTGAGGATTCCAGGTGGAGCACAGTGCTTGGGGTGGATCACTTAAACTTTGGCAAAAACGCGATCTTCAGCAGTTCTACGCTTCGGGCGAGTTATCGATTGGGTCGGTACAAGCGATGTGGTTTCTACCCAACGATTGCGGCGCAGTATCAACATTTCCACAAGCAGGATTCGTTGTCAGGCGTTGAGGGGAGTCTAGGGACTGAAATGGATTGCCAACTCTCGCAATCTGATATTGTTCAAAGGGTAGGCGTCGCCATTAGTGCTCTGGAGAACCGCGCTACCAGTTCCGGACGGTTAGGCGCGGACAGGTCTGGATGGCGCTTCAACCTTGCATTGCAGAAGCGGATCGGTGCGGGTCAGCTATTGGTGCAATACGTGCACACAAACCTAGATGATGAGTCGGGCTATAGCCCGATTTTCAGTGATGGGGCCAAACGCGACGAGTCCTTAGATTCTTTCTTTCTGCGCTATGTTTTGCCGGCCTCTTTCTTAGGTAAATCAGCGCAATTTAGCGCGAGTGTTTACCATAATGAGCAAAGAAGCACGATTGCGTTGTTTAGAACACGCGGCACAAGCGCAGAAATAGGGATTAACTGGGGTATTTGACGCAATACGGTGTTTTTAGTCGGAATAAAAAATACCAAGCAAAAACAGACAGATAATCAATAATTATAGATTAATTTATTAAAATATCGGGTTTATTCCTTAAGAAAGTAAAAAAATTGACGATCTATCGTGCGTCTGGGGTAGGTTTTGTTGTATGCTTCAGGTTACAGAAAAGATGTTAAGAATTCTGATTGAATGCCATGAACCAGTGAAGCTGGGAGAGGCATTAGAATTGCGATTGATCTTCGTTGAGTGTGATTACAGTCACAGGCATTGAAGGCCGGTCGTTTTATGCTTATGTTATCCAGAAGTGGAAAAAGAAAGCGCGTTACAAACAATTGTTTAAAACTAGTGATTTAAAAATTTATTCGAATAAAAATTTTCTAAAATTTGGTTTGACCGTAAGGAGTTAAAATGGCCATTACAGCAGCAATGAGGCAAGACATAATGGAGCTTGCCGTTCTAATGAACAACAAGGCACCAGGCACCACGCTCTTAGGAGAGCTTGTGGTAGCGGCAAACTCGGGACAGACTCTCGAGCAGATCGCAGCAACCCTGGCTGCTCGAGCTGAGTTTAAATCGACATACCCGCTCTTCCAAACTGCGAAAGAGTTTGGTGAAGAGTGGATAGGCAACATACTGCCTGAGGCCGATGCTGCTCTTAAAGCCGAGTGTGTCGCAATTGTTGAGGCGCATATCAATGGCGGTGGCTCGATTCCCGCGCTGGTTGTGTCTGTACAAAAATTCATGAGCGACAGCGCGAATGCGACAGGCGCTCTTAAGGTGCACGTTGATAACTTTACCAATAAAGTTGCGGTGGCAACCTATCACACCATTACTAGTGAGGCGGCAGATGAGTGGGCTATCCCAGCAACTGTTACTTCAAGCGCTGACTCAGTAGCTGCTGGAAACTCCACAGTTGATACTGCGGTGGCGGCTGCTACTGTGGCAAGCGAGCCAACTTATGCGATAAGTGGTGCGGCGAGCGCCAATGAGGGTGATACGGTCAATTACACAATTACCACTACCAACGTCGCTAGTGGCGGACAGTTGACCTACACTGTTTCGGGTGTCGCGGCGTCAGATGTCACGGGAGATTTAGTTGGAACTGCGACCATTGGGGTCGACGGTAAAGCGGTCGTGCCAGTCGCGATTGCTGCGGATGCCACGACTGAGGGTTCCGAGACGATGACGGTAACTGCCGGCGGTGTTTCTGCATCGACGACTATTGCAGATACCTCTCTAACTCCAGCACCGGTGGGTTCGACTTATAGCTTAACGGCAGCTCCAAACTCGTTCTCCGGTAATTCAGGTGACGATACTTTTAATGCCTTTGTTGCTAACTCATGGAGCACAGGGGACTCGATTGATGGTGTAAGCGGTGATGATACTTTCAACATTACTTCAGCTGGAGCTGTAGCTGCACCGGTTGGTGCAACCGTCAGCAACATAGACACCACAAATATCACTACCACAGGTACGGTAACTCTTAACACTTCCACGTGGACTGGTTTAACCCAGCTCACATCTACAAGTGCGGGGGCGACGACATTAACGGGCGCCGCTACAACAGATATAACCTCTACTAATACGGCTCAGGCTGGTGCTGCAATTGCCGTGCTGGGTGGTAAAGACGTGTCTGTTACCGCAAACGGTAAGACAGCTGTAGGATCAACCGTTGCAGTAGGTTCCGCTGCGGCTGCACCAGCAGGTACAGTAACAGTTACCACAGCGAGTACTGCGGCTAATGGTGTTACCTTGGGTGCGACTACTGTAACAGGTGGTACTGAAGTTACGGTAACCAACACTACTAACCCAACTGTGAATATTACGGATACGGCTGGAGCAGTTACTGTTACAGGTACTGCTGCTACGACCAAAGTTACCGTATCTGACTCACCGGCTACGACCGCCGGTGCTACGCTTACTGGTCACGTTAATGGTGCGGTAACAGTCAACGATGCCAACAGAGCATCCACCACGAAGGCGGGCTCTATCACTGATGTATCTGTAAGCAGTGGTGCTGCGGTAACGGTTAACTCAGGTGCGCTTGAGACCCTCACGGCCTCTGGCACGATGACTACATTGAATGCTGGTACTTTGGGCGCATTAACGGTGCCTGCGATCAATGACTTAACCTTAAACCTTTCTAACCTGGTCACAACTGGCGCGGTAACTGTGGACGCCGACGTTAAGACGCTTGATATCGCGACTACTAAGGTGACCAATGCGCTTGGTCTTGAGCAGGCAAACACATTGGCCGACTTAGACGCCTCTGGTGCTGCGGCGGTGAATATATCGGGTGATGGTAAGCTTACTCTCACGCTGATAAACAACGCGCCAGCTGCGACCAAATATGTCTCTACCAACACAGGTGGCGTGACCATTAGTGCTGGTCTAGGCAACTCAATGACTTTTACCGGTGGTTCGGGTGCGGACAGCATTACATTGGCTGCCAACACTAATGCCATTACCACGGGCGCTGGCAACGATACTGTCACTATTTCGGGTGCTGCGTTAGGCACGGGCGGTTCAGTAGACGCCGGAGACGGCACTGCTGACACCTTGGTAATGACGGCCGCGAATGCAGTGACTGCTTCAGGTGCTGGTACTTTTGAGACTACTGTTGACGGATTTGAAAGATTAACACTTGGAGCCTTGGGCACTGGTACAGCGATCAACTTGGCGAATCTTGACGACATTAACTACGTCACTCGTGCAGCTGACGCTGGTAATGCTCTGACTGTTAATGGAGCCCAAGAGGGATTCACTCTTGTCATGAATGCAACCGGTTCTTCGACAGCTACAGTAAACCTGGTTGATTCAAGCGGTACGGCTGATACGGTTAATATTAAGGGTACAGGTACGGGCAACATCACGTTTGGTACGCCTACTGTCAACAGCGTAGAGACCATCAATTATGAATCTGATGACACCACGCCTACTGTTGCGAGTACTCACGTTGTAACTATCGCCGCTGACTCAGTTAAGACACTGAATATCTCTGGTGACGCGGGTGTTACTTTAACCAATACCTCGACTACATTGACTAGCGTTGATGCAGCGGGTCTTTCAAAGGTCGGTATTACTTGGGCAACTATTGGCGCCCTGACTAAGTCTGCAACATTCACCGGTAGTGCTTTTGCGGATAACTTTGGTGATACTGCAAACAATGCGGGCGCGCTGACATCCATGACTATGGATGGTGGCCTTGGCCAGGATTCACTTCAGGGTGGTGCTGGTGGAGACGTAATTACAGATACCTCCATAGAAGCTGACCTTGATGGTAACAAGCTAGACGGCGCGGGTGGTGCTGACACCATTACTGGTGGTGCGGGCGAAGATACAATCATCGCCGGTGCTGGTAATGACTTGATCAATGCGGCCGCTGGTAATGACTCCATTACACTGAGCAGTGGTACCAACACTGCCAATGCTGGTGATGGTGTCGATACCATTGTGGCTGGTACAGGTGCTGATACCATCAATGCGGACGGTGGTAATGATGTGTTGACTATGGCCGGCAACTGGACTGCGCTTGACACCGTTAACGGTGGTGATGGCGTGGATACCGCTACGGTTACAGCAACAGCGGCAGTAACTACCGGTGCAGCGACTGGATTGGAAACTATTACTGCGACATTTGACGCGCAAGCGGATGTGTTGGCTTTGGCCAATATTACCCAGGACCTGAAAACGGTTAACCTCGTAGGTTCCGCAAATAATGATAGGGCTGATGTGACAGGCTTATTATCAGGTGCAACTGTGGTAAACACAGATGCTCAACTTGATACGGTAACTATTGATACTGCTGCGGGCGCGACCTTAACGGCAGACATTAGGGTAGCCATGACTGGGGCAAACCTCACAATTACTGATGCGGCTAACGTGACTATCACAAATACCGGTGCGGCTGCTGGTGATACTACAGCGACTGTACTTGATGCTGTCGATACTGTTCGCTTGGATGTTGATGCGGGCACAGCTGCTGGTATTGACACCGGTGCGATCACGGGTACCAACAAGCTAGCAACTGTTGAGTTAACAGCTCAAACCTCTGGACAAAACGTAGCTGTCGCTTCGATCGCGGACGCGGACGCATTAACCAGCCTTACGGTTAATGCGGCAGGCGGTAACGTGGTCCTTGGTGGCGCTATCGGTAGCGGTGGTAACGCTGAAGGTCTAGCTACGATTAGTGTTAGTGCGTCCAATAGTGCCACTGCTACTTTGTTAGCAGTTAACATGGATGACACTACGAATGGTACCGCTGCTGATGCAACTGCGGCTGATTTAGCTGCTACCGTTACCGGTACAGCGACTTTCGGTTCAACTGTTAACCTCGGTAGCCCAACAAATACATTTGGTACGATAGCGCTTAATACTTCAGGCGCTGGTACTGTTAACTCAACATTAATGAGGGCGGACGATATCACCGGTAACATTGGCGCCGGCGGTACACACACTGCCATTACTGCAAGTGATGATGTCACTTTGACCTCTAACAACGGTTCGGGAACGACCGCTACTATCAGCACGCTAACAATAGGTGCGACTGTAGCTAGCTCGGCTTCCGTAACTCACACGGGGGCTGGTAATCTCGACATCAGCGCCACAGGTGTGAGTGCTGGTACACTGACAGTAGACGGATCCGGAGGCACTGGTACGGTCCAGGTGGTTGCTTCCAACATGACTGGTAAAGTCACTGCTACGGGTAGCACTGGCATTGATACACTGACCGGTGGATCAGGGTCAGACTCTCTGACTGGTGGTGCTGGTAACGATATTCTGACACCGGGAGCTGGTTCGGACACCGTGATTGGTGGTGACGGTAACGACTCTTATGTGATGGCTGGTAACTGGAGCACCGGAGATTCTATTACTGACTCTGCCGGTACAGATAGTTTATCTGCTACTGTTACAAGCTCAATCACACCGGCGGCCCTATCAGGCATCGAAACGGTCAACCTGACCCTTAACGGTGGCGCAGTTAATATGTCTAATATTAGCGACGTGACTACGGTCGGTATCGCTGACAGCGTTACTAACGGCACGGGTGTAATCACCAACATGCCTGCTAGTGTGACTAAGATTAACCAGACCACAGACCTGGGTGTTGTGAACATAAGCTACGCGGCAGGATCGACTACGAACTTGACGCTTGACTATGACGCAGCAACCGGAGCTCCAACTAATGCTTCTACCACGATAGCCAACGCTGGCGGTTCACTGACAATTGACGGTGACGTTACACATGCCGTTGCCCTAGGTAGCTTAGCGGCGGCAGCCACTACATCGATCATTGTTGATGCAGAAACCGCAGCTGTTAATACTGGTGCAGTAACTGCAGCGAAGGCCACTTCGATCACGGTTAACGACAAGGCTGGTGTAGGTGGAAATGTTGACCTTGGAACCGTCGCTGCTGCAGCTCTTCAGACTTTAGATCTGAACAATGCGGGTACTGGTGTCATGACTATCGGTGCTGTAACTGCCAGCAGAGCTGGTCTTGCGAAGATAGATATCGACAACACTAGCACGGGTCGTTTTGTTGTCGGAAACATCACTGCTACCGCAGGTACTGGTACGCCAAGTGTAGACATAGATATTGACTCCACCGGCGTAGCTGGAGGGGCTAACACTATAGGTAATATAGACCTTGGCACGACTGGTAGCATTAGCGAACTTAACTACAACAGGGGCGCCATTAACCAGAATGACACGGTTGGTACCATAACTGCTCTCAATCTAAATGCGCTTAATATCACCACTAAGAACGGTGGTGGAGACCTAACGATTAACTCGATGGCGGGTATTACCGGTGCTATTGGTAATGTGGTCATTGATGCAGACGACACGGTTACATTCAGCACTGGTGCTACTGCAGCCACGTCTATCGGTAATATTACGGTAACTGGTTTAGATAATGGCACTAGCGTGGACTTCGGTACTTGGGGTGCAGCTAATTCGACTATCGGCGATATCACATGGAAGGGAGCCTACGCGGCAGGTGCTGATTTGACGACTGGCGCGGCGCTGACTGTTGGTGCGGTTGATACCTCTGCTGTTACAGCGGGTACCGTTACAGTTGTCCTAAGCAACTCGACTGTAATTGGCACTACCATGACCGGTGGTGCTGGGGTTGATGCGTTCACCGGTACTGGTGCTGCAGATACCATAAGCGGTGCTGGTGGCGCTGACACACTGGTTGGTAATGATGGAAACGACACCATCACTGGTGGTGCTGCTGCTGATACCATCACAGGTGGTGCTGGAGCCGATAACATCACAGGTGGTGCTGGAGCAGACAGGATAATCATGAATGCCCAGAACACGAATGGAATCGACACCGTGACGCTTGGGGTAGTAGATGGCACGGCTATACAAGACGTCTTCGACTTCACTGCACAAGCAGCGTTCATCGGTACAACCACAGAGGACATTGTGATAAACGATGACCCGGATATCACGGACGTTGCTGCCAAGAAGGGTGCTGCTGGAGATAACATTGTTATCCTGACCGCAGACTTCTTTGCTGACGCGAGCGCGCTTCAAACCGCGAGTACGGTTGGCATGGTGGACCTGGGTACAGGTAACGTAATAATTATCTACGCCGCAAGCAGCACAGGCGATGCAAGGGTAGCGCATGCTGCGATTGCATCTACTGGTAATACCACTGCTGTCACGGATAACCTGATATTGACAGGGTTAACGGTTGCAGAGGCTGCTACTGGTTTGGCGAACGCAAACTTCATTACCGACTAAGTAGTAGACTTAAAAAAGAAACCGAGGGATTTTGTATTTACTTCGGTGTAGGAATAAAAAAGCCAGCCCCCAGGGGTTGGCTTTTTTACATTAAGTTTTAAGATATTAATAAAGGAAATAAAAATGCCGAACATTACAATTGATGGTAAGGAATACGATATAGACGAGCTATCCGAAGAGGCGAAGGCTCAGGTTGCAAGTCTTAACTATGTGGATCAGGAGTTGATTCGCCTGACTGCTAATGTTGCTGCACTGCAGACCGCTCGAAATACTTATGGCAGAGCACTTAACGAAATCCTCGGAGTAGATACTGAGGCCGAGGTAGTAACTGAAAAAGGTGGTGACGAGTAATAGCTTTTTAGACTTTCCACAAGTTGGCACGAAAATTATAGAAACCAGTGGACCAGAAAGTCGGGGTCTGATTTGAATAGTTGTATTTACTTCCATCCGGAGGCCTATACCACCAGCGGCCCTACCCTGATGGGCCGAAACGCAGCCGGTGAATCCTTTTTAAGAGGTTTCATTAAGTGGTCAGCCAACACTGAACTTTGGATTTATGTGGGTGTGCAGGAGCACGCGACGGCGTTTCAAGAATTGTACGGTGATGCATGTCAGGGAAAGAGTATAAGGTTTTTGGGTCCGGCTGGAATGCGCGACTTAAGCCAGACTGGAAATCTTTTCTACCCTGGCCCCGATCTAAAGAAACTTTCTTTGGATAGAAGAATGTTTGGCAGCACCGCCTGGAGCCTCTGCGGGATAACACATACCACCGCCAGTGAGCGAGCGATGGAATCGATCGTTGATATGTCAACCAGCCCCTTGGAATCCTGGGACTCACTTATATGCCCCAGTAATGCTGTCAAAGGTCACGTACAAGCACTAGTAGATGAGCAGGCCAAGTTTCTGCGAGACCATTTGGGAGTCACTCGTATTCCATTACCGGAGATGCCCGTAATTCCCTTGGGCATACACACCGAAGATTTTATAAGCTCCACCGAAGAAAGAGCACTCGCTCGCTCATCGATGGGTATCGCGGACGATGAGATAGTAGTTTTGTATGTCGGGCGGCTCTCATTTCACGCTAAAGCACACCCCCTAGCAATGTACCAAGCTCTTGAGGCAGCGTCCCTTGCTAGCGGGAAAAAAATTTCATTGGTAGAGTCTGGCTGGCACGGTAATGAACGCATAAAGGACGCTTTTAGGGCAGCTGCCGAACTGACTTGTCCAAGTATCAGAGTAATTCAGCTTGACGGACGAAAACCGCTAGACAGAAAACAAGGTTGGGCGTGTGCCGATGTGTTCTGCTCTTTGCCCGATAGCGTCCAGGAAACATTTGGCATAGTACCTATCGAAGCAATGGCTGCGGGGCTGCCGGTGGTTGTCTCTGATTGGGATGGATACAAAGATACTGTTAGGGATAACGTGGATGGGTTTCGTATACCAACATTAATGCCGCCGAAGGGTTATGGTCTCGATCTCGCGCAAAGGCATGCGCTAGGTCTGGACTCTTACGATCGTTATTGCGGAAATACGAGCTCGCTTATATGCGTCGACATAGATGCTACGACTGAGGCATTTACAAAACTTTTTAAATCAGAGAATTTGAGGCGGCAAATGGGAGTGAGTGGACGAGAGCGTGCAAAAATTTGCTATGACTGGCAGGTAATTATTCCAAAATACGAGGAACTCTGGGAGCGTCAGCGGGTTAAGAGGGAGGCTGCTGATAAAAAAATGCATTACAGTTCAACAGTCGCCACACGGCTTGATCCATTCTATGCATTCCAGGGTTACCCTACTTCTCAGCTAGCAGCCGAGCAATTATTAGGCCTTCGTCATTCAGACTTAAATAAAAGTCTGAAACAGTTTGAGCAACTTAGTGCTTTGGCTATGGTAAATTTCGCCGCCTATATCATGCCATCAAGAGAAGAAAGCACAAAAGTCCTAGAGTTACTAGGAAGCGGTGCTATGACTGTGAATGAAATATTAGAAAACTTCCCCGCAGACCGTCAACTTCAACTTAATCGAGCCTTGGTATGGTACCTGAAATTAGGCATACTCAAGATGCTTCAATGAAAATACTATTTATACATCAAAATTTTCCGGGACAGTTCAAGTTTCTCGCGCCCGCCCTAAAAGAAGCTGGCCACGATGTTTGCGCACTGACCCTGCGAGATTTGAAGTCAACTACTTGGAAGGGCGTAAATCTTCATAGATATACAATGAGCCGAACCTCTAGCAGTTCAATCCATCCATGGTTATCGGACTTTGAGACCAAGGTGATAAGGGGAGAGGCTTGTTTTAATGCCGCATCTGATTTAAAAAAATCCGGATATGTACCTGACTTGATATTGGCACACCCCGGTTGGGGAGAGAGCCTGTTCTTAAAAGAAGTATGGCCCAATGCCAAGCTCGGGCTATATTGTGAGTTCTTCTATAGTCCCCGTGGCTTGGACGTTGGGTTTGACCCAGAGTTCCCTGAGCTCGCTGCCGGTCAGCCTTGTCGAATAAATTTAAAAAACGCAAATAACTTATTTCACATTAATCAGGCTGACGCTGGCTTGTCGCCGACGCAGTGGCAGGCCGATACCTTTCCTGAACCATTCCGAAGCCGGATAACAGTATGTCATGACGGAATAGATACAAATGAAGTGAGGCCTAACATCGATACTGTGGTGACACTCAATGATGTTCTTAAATTGACTGCTAAAGACCAAGTAATCACTTATGTCGCCAGAAACTTAGAGCCCCATAGAGGGATTCACATCTTTCTGAGAGCACTGCCTAAGATACTCAGGAGTTTTTCGAGAGCACGAGTTCTTATAGTCGGCGATGATCAGCAAGGGTACGGGCAGTTACCTGCAGACGGCAGGACTTGGAAAGAGGTTTTAGTTTCGGAAGTGCGAGGAAGTTTCACGGATGAAGAGTGGAGTCGAGTACACTTTGTTGGACAGCTCCCTTATGCTTACTTTCTGAACGCACTTCAAGTCTCTTCAGTGCATGTTTACCTGACTTACCCTTTTGTATTGAGTTGGAGTTTGCTTGAAGCCATGAGTGTCGGTTGCCCTATTGTCGCTAGCTCGACCGGTCCTGTAAAAGAGGCCATTAGGGATGGGGAAACTGGGAAACTCTTCGATTTTTTTGACGAGGAGCAACTCAGTGAGAGTGTCTGTGAACTTTTAAGTAATCCAAACGAAGCAAAACGTCTAGGCGCAAAGGCAAGAACTTTTGCAATTGACAACTTAGATATGGAAAAGGTTTGCCTGCCTAGGCAGATCGCCTGGGTTGAGTCTTTCCATAAATAAGGTAATAGATAAATTTCCTTTAACTTGTAAGATGAAATAAAAAGTAGGAGGATATTTAGTATGACTATTAAGCTGTTATCAAAATCAATGCACTCTGACTTGAAGCTCGGGGGTTTTGACCTTAAGGTTTTTTCTGATATGCCCTCCATTCCAATCTATCTAAATGAGATTAAACACCTAGCCTGCGACCATCCATTATTCTTTCATAATAATAAGGAAACTCTTGAGCTTAGATTGCTTTGCAGCCTTAACTCGCCTAACGGTTCGGTTTGGATAACGGATGAAGGAAAGTGGGTGGGAAATTATGTGCCTGCTTTCTTAAGGCATCAACCCTTCTCCGCGCATGCCACTGGAGTCGGTGAGGAGGTCGGAATATTTATCGATGACGCCAGTCCTAGGTTCAATGATAAAGGTTCGCTTTTATTCGAAAATTCCGAGCCGACTAACCTTTTGAATATGATAATTTCATCAATGAAGCAGATTTACGCGGTAGGTAGAACTACTCAACAAGCATTAGACTGTTTAAGTACCTTTAATTTAGTTAAACCCTGGGAAGCCAAAATAAAGATGGAGGATTCTGAGGAGGTGATGTTTGAAGGATTGCATTGCATCGATGAAGAGGCGCTTAGCGAATTAACAGCCGATCAGCTAAGAGAGTTAAATGATGTTTCCGCTCTCTCCTTAATTTATGGGCAGTTATTTTCAATGGGGAATCTTTGCAAACTGGTTTCTTTACAGAATCTTAAATCAGACCATTCGCTAGGTTCTACGATGAATACGCTCGGCAATCAAATCGATTTTGAAGACGGATCGACAGAGGAGCTCCTGAACTTTGATAACTTATAAGCTAGAATTTTTTTAATTGAGGACGCCAAATTGCCAAGCTTTTTACATGTCGGATGTGGCCAAAAGAGGAAAGATCAGACAACAGCGGGATTCAATTCTTCTGAATGGAACGAGATTCGTTTTGATATCGATGAGAACGTAAAGCCAGACCTCATAGGAACTATAACTGACATGCAAAATGTGACCTCTGGATCCATGGATGCAATATACTCCAGCCATAATATAGAGCATGTATACGCTCATGAAGTAGAAACTGTTTTAAAAGAATTTATTCGAGTTCTAACGCCGGAAGGGTTTGTAGTGATTACGTGCCCTGATTTACAGTCGGTCTGCAAGCTAGTCTCCGAAGATAAATTGCTCGACCCTGCTTACTCAAGCCCAGCCGGACCAATTACACCTCTGGATATTCTGTATGGCCATCGGGCCTCGTTAAAACGGGGAAATCACTATATGGCGCATAAGTGTGGCTTCACTCTTAATGTCCTTATATCGGTTTTAAAGAACCATGGGTTTAGTGCGGTTGCGGGCATGCGACGAGAGCAACCCTTTTTCGACTTGTTTGTGATTGGCTTTAAGAAAAGTCTTTCTGAGGAAGAGTTGCGTGCCATTGCTTTGCAGCACTTCCCCCGATGATCATTTTGGCTTCATGATAAGCCAAGGCGTCGGCCCTGACCGCCACTCCCAGGTGGCCAAGAGTTGATCTAGGTGCCCAAGGTTATTAAACCACTGAGGAGCTTCGGCAACTTCTCTAGCACCATTATCGTTAACTTGCGTGATATGATGTGTAGCACTAAACCTTTCGAGTAGCCGTTGTGTCGTCCCAGGACGAATACAATCATGGGATTCAACTATTATATAAATATCTTTAAGACAGTGGGCCAGACGAAGGTCTAGAAGTTCGTTCTCTGCGCCTTCGATATCGCACAGCAAGAGAGTGTGCTCCTGATCATACCTCTCGAAGTCACTAGCACTAAACGTACCTCCAATTTCAACTCTCTCTGACACCTTATTTCTAATAGCTAATTCCTTGCAACTTGCTTGAGCCTGACTATTGGTATCGAAGGCAAGGACCCTGGTATTTGGCATACGCATAGCCATGCCTACAGCGTAGTAGCCCTCGGCACAGCCTATATTTAAAATTGCATCAAATTCACTAGTAATAGCTTCCTCAATGTAAGGGAATAATGGCTGCTCGTAACTCCCTAGAAGTTTCGCAATATGACACCCCTCGCTTGACCTCTCAAGGAAATCCATGCCGCAAAAAGGGCCGCTCCGCACTATTTTCCCTTCATTTTGTAACAGGGTGTTCTGAATGAGCACGCTCCGCCATTTCGCGAGTAACCGCATTGAATTATTAAGCTGATTTATCTTATCTGAGTTTTCCTGACTGAGATGCTTGATTATATCCGTGCGTATTTTTTCGTGAAGGCTCATGATGTAGTTCCACAATTCTGTTAAGTCAAAATGGTTAGAGAATTTGTGTCTGACTGCTTTTCATTGAGTTATGACTAATTAAGTTGACTTTCTATTTCAGTCTATCGGGAATTCTGTCTAAAACCTAGAGTATATTGTCAAATGCTCTTATGGCGGTATACTTTGCAGGTCAAACTAAATTCAATCTTCGGTACGAGAGTGAGCGCAAACGATAATCTAAAGTATACGCGCTTAATGCGCAGAGTTATTGGGAATGTTGCAAATCGGTTTGGTTTCGGTCCAAGAAGATCGTTTTGTCGGGCTTTAATTTATTTATTGGCTAGCTTAAAAGTGAGTCATGGAAGTTAATTCATTAGACCCTCCTAAAGCTGAATTAAATCAGTTTTTTGATTTAATTAATCGTGGTCAATTCGCGGAAGTCTTAAATCAATCCTCTTCAGCCTTAGAGTCTTTCCCCAAGTCGTGGAAACTATACAACGTTCAGGGATTTGCTAAGGCGGGACTGGGAGATCTTGATGGAGCTTTAGCAAGTTATCAGCTGGCATTAGAAATCGAGCCAGATCAGCCCGGGGTCTACATCAATATGGCCGTTACTCTGGGTAAAAAAGGAATGATAGAGGAATCTATCAGTAGCTATGATAAAGCCTTAGAGATCAAACCAGATAATCCAGAAGCTTACTTTAATCAAGGAACAACACTTGCGGAAAATGGACAACTTGATCGTGCTGCTGAGAGCTTCAATCGTGCAATTAAAGTCAAACCTGAGCATACAAAGGCGTGGTTTAATTTAGGCTATATCCTTAGGACTAAATTAGAACATGACGAGGCTAGGAAGTGCTATGAAACCATTCTAGAAATAGAAGGAGATTCCTTGGATGTACATTTAAATCTAGGCGGTGTTTACCACGCTCAAGGTAAATTAGGCGCGGCTCTAAACAGTTTTCGAAAGTCAATCCAACTAAGCCCCAATCATGCCGGAGCTCATAACAGCATTGGGGTGATACTACAAGAGTCGGGTGATTCTAGAGGGGCGATCGAAAATTATAGACTAGCGCTACAATTCAATCCGAATTTCGCGGAAGCCAACCAAAATATGGGGACGGCGCTTAGAGAAATTGGAGAACTTGACTTGGCCTTAGAAAAATACCAAGCGGCTCTATTGATTAATCCAAACGTCGCCCAAACTCATTACAATAAAGGAGTTGCACTTTTTGATAAGGGGGAAATAGCCAAGGCCAAAGAGAGTTATGACAGAGCGATAGAACTTGAGCCCGGCATCGCTAAATATTATTACAGTAGGGGTCTTGCTTTTAGATTTATTGGCAGCCCGAACGCAGCCATTGACGATTATAAACAAGCACTTAAATTAAATCCGGAATACACTGATGCTTTCTACAACCTGGGTGTTTGCCTTCAGGAATACGGCCTACTTCATGATGCTTCTTATAACTACCGGAAAGTTCTCACTTTAGAAAAAGATCACGCTGCGGCTTTGAACGCGCTAGGCTCGATTCAGATTTTGACGTTGGACCTACTAGAGTCGTCAAAAAACATCACTCGGGCGGTTGCATCACGACCAGAGTTTGCTGAAGCTCACTATAATCTTGGTACGATATATCAGATGCAGGGGAACCCAGAAATTGCGCTCCAATATTTCGAAAAGGGTTATAACGTTAGTGGACTTTCTCAAAGAAAAGACTCTCAGCGAAAGGTAGTCGCTTTAAAACATTTTGGTCGGTCTGGATCAATGTTTTTTCACTCCCTATTCGATGGGCATCGAGAAGTGGTAACAATACCTGGAGTCTATGTTAAAGGATGGTTTGACAAAACTGCTTGGGGGAAAGTGGCTCCTAATTTTTCAAATAAAACGTGGCGAGAAATCCTGACCGATAAGCTGATGAACATTTATGAGCCGCTGTTTGATAGCACCAGCAAGAAAAATGTACCGGGCAAACCTTTTGGCAGCACGAAATGGTTAGCTAAAGAAAGCGGATTTCTAGAAATGGGGGATAATCGCGATGAAAATTTCTGCTTGGATCAAGATCACTTCAAAGGGATTTTTCTGAAGTTGCTTAGGGAGTTTGAGATTGTTGACGAAATATCTTGCTTTAATTTATTTCACGAGGCGTTCGATGAGGCGTTCAGGAAGCCTAAAGAGGCTGAGCAAAAAGGCAAAAAGATAACTCTTTACCACATTCATAATCCCACCCCGGCCGAAATGATGACCTTAGTGCAGTCATATGAGAATTGCAGCTCGCTATATATTGTGAGGCATCCAATCCAGAATCTGGAGTCATGGATGCTGTCAGATTGGCCGACAGACGAGTTCGGTTTGGGCGTCTGGCAAAACATGGTAGGTAAATTTGGGAAAATGATTTTCGATTTATCTTCCCCGTTTAATAAAGATGCTAAAGCAGTGAGACTAGAGGATGTAAAATCAGACCCTCAATACGTAATGAAAGAGGTAGCCGACTGGCTTGGTATATCAAACGATACCGCCTTGTATACTTCAGACTTTTGTGGGCTCAAATATTGGGGTCCCACATCAAAGGTAACTGGACCGATAAGCGGATTCGATAGGAAAGCGATAGATCAGCCGATTGGTCGTTTATTCTCAGAGAGGGATATCAAAGTTTTTGAAGTGATCTTCTGGCCTTTTGCGAAGCTTTTTGGCTATACAGAGATTAGGGAAAGTGAATTCAGAGATAAACTCCATGCATTAGAATCTCACCTCGACAGACCTTTCGATTTTGAGGAGAGGCTTTATCAGGAACTAAACGTTAACGCTAGCCAGTTGACAGAATTACTGCCTTTTAAAACCATGCATAGAGAGCTGCGGAATGCATGGCAGATATTAGAAAAAGAAGGGACTTTCTTGGGAATGATGCAGCCCCTAGCTTTACCAAGAGATGATCCCACAAAGTGATTTGTCAGGTCAGCTAAAACTTGGAGTGGTTTAATGTGAGCTTTCAGCGTTTTTAAGAGTTTGTCTGAAAGCGGTTCCGTGCTGTGGAATTTGGATTACTAGTAATAACGTAATAGTCTTCATGAGGATGAGAATGGGCGGAAAAGTTATTTGGATAACGGGACTTTCTGGCGCTGGGAAAACTACTCTGGCTGAAGGATTAGTTAGCCGGCTAAAAAATTTGAAGTTGAACCCTATTCTGCTTGACGGTGATGCTTTGAGGCAGGTTTGTTCGGAGGAGACACCCAGTCGCTATGATAGAGAGCAAAGAAGAGCCGCTGGATTGCGGTATTCAAAAATTTGCCATATCTTGGCGTCTCAGGGTTTTACGGTGGTTATTGCAACAATATCTATGTTCAAAGAGATACACAATTGGAACAGAGAAAATTTGCCAGGGTATTTAGAGGTTTATTTAAAAGTTCCTATGAGTGAGCTACGCGAAAGAGATAAAAACAAGATTTACAGCAGGTTTGAAAATGGTCAGATAGAGGACGTAGCAGGGCTGGATATCGCTGTAGATGAGCCAGCAAACTCAGATTTGGTTTTTGCGTTCGACAAAACGAAGTCTCCTAGCGATTTAGCAGATTTGTTAATGGAAGCAGTAAAAGAGCGTGGTCATCCTTAATTTTTCTAGGTCATGGTGCCTTGTTTTCATCTTACTAGAAAGTTGTATCTAATTTTTGGAAAACCAAAATGACACTTGAATTTTTGAGCAAGGCAAGGACTTTAGCTACGTTAGAACAAAAAATTAAGACAGCTAGAATTGCGCCTCTATATTACTTTAGTGTTAATGAATGGAAAAAGCAGAAAACTGAAATTCTATGCGGCTTACAAGAAAAGTTTGGAAATTCTCCCCTAATCGTCCGCTCTAGTTGTCATCATGAAGACAAGCTTGCACTGTCAAATGCAGGAAAATTCGTTTCAATTTTGGATGTAAATTTTGATGATTTGGAGGTCGCGGTTGACAAGGTCATCGAATCATATTGCGGATTGGCTCCAGAAGATGAAGTATTAATTCAACCCATGATTGAAAACGTAATTCGGTCTGGTGTTGCTTTTTCACATGACCCTAATACCAGATCCCCATACCGAGTCATAAACTATGTTGATGGCTCTGATACTACCGTTGTTACCGGTGGAAATGGGGGTAAATTAGTCTATATTGCTAGCGGCTTTCCTGAGAGGCATACAGAAAAGTTCTCAACTATTCTTGATCTCTTAGATGAATTACTAGAAATCTTTGGACAAAGACCTATAGACATAGAATTTGCCTACACAAATTCTTCAATGGGAAGCTCTCTTTGGCTTTTACAAGTCCGACCTTTGAATCTACTCGACGAGCCAGATCGCGAGACTCAGCAACTCACCCGGCTGAATGTATTAAAAGAAAAAATAAAACATGCAATGCAGGTGAATCCACTCCTAGTAGGACAGACCACCGTTTTTGGGGTTATGCCGGATTGGAATCCGGCTGAAATCATAGGGATTAGACCAAAGCCACTAGCAATGTCGTTATACAGAGAGTTAGTTACAGACTCAACATGGGCATATCAACGGCACAACTATGGATATCGCAACCTTCGAAGCCATCGACTGATGACTAGCTTTTGTGGTCTGCCCTATATTGACGTAAGGATTTCTTTTAACTCCTTTATCCCAGGCGACTTGAGCGAATCATTAAGCGGACGACTAGTAGACTATTACATAGATAAGCTCACCGAACAGCCAAGTCTTCATGATAAGGTCGAGTTTGAAATCGTTTGGTCCTGTTTCACATTTGATTTGCCGGAGAAGTTAGAATGCTTACCAGATGACAAGTTTTCTCAATCAGACAAGGCAGCGCTACTGATAAGCCTTCGAAGAATAACAAACGCAGTCTTGCATCCCGAGGACGGTTTGTGGCTGAGTGACGCTAAGAAGATAAAAATTCTTGTTGAAAGGCGTCTAGAAATTGAAGAGTCGGCGTTAAGCCCTGTCGATAGGATCTACTGGCTAATTGAAGATGCTAAGAGGTATGGCACATTACCGTTTGCTGGTTTAGCTCGAGCCTGCTTTATGGGAATCCAAATATTGCACTCATTAGTAAACCAAGGAATTTTTACAAAAGATGACTATGAAAATTTTATGGCAAGCGCCTCAACGATAAGTAAGAAATTGAGTTTGGATCGATCGCAATTAAGTAAAGAAGATTTTCTCAAAGTTTATGGTCATCTGCGGCCAGGTACTTACGATATATTATCTTCAAGATATGATGAGACGCCTGATTTGTATTTCAGTCGTGAAAGTCAGCAGCTGTCTACTTCAGCTCAGGCCGAATTCTCTCTGAAGAAGGAGCAGTTTGATAAAATGGAATTGCTCTTACGAGAGTATGAGATACAGACAGATCCTATTGCACTGTTGAATGTTATTAGGTCGGCTATCGAGCTCAGGGAGTTTTCGAAGTTTGAGTTTTCGCATAACCTTTCGGATGCGCTCCAAATTATCGGCACGATGGGAGAGGAGGAAAATATATGCCTTGAGGACATGGCTTATTGCGATATTAAGACATTCCAAGAAATGCATGGCTCAGCTTGTGAAACCGGTGATACATTGCGTAAGAGCATAAAGATTGGAAAGAAAAATTATTCTGAAGCTTGTAAGGTTTCATTGCCGCCCATAATATCTGAGCCAGAAGACGTTTTCAGATTCGAACTGCCCGAGTCCCAGCCTAACTTTATTACGCATAAGCGAGTTGAGGCGCGAGTTGTGAACATCGATTCTAATGGGAACCTTAGTGACGCAATTGTTTGTATTCCTAACGCAGATCCAGGTTTTGACTGGCTATTTTCTTATCCAATAGCCGGATTAGTTACAGAGTGGGGAGGAGCAAATTCGCATATGGCGATAAGGGCAAGCGAGCGGGGCCTTCCGGCCGTAATCGGAGCAGGTACTCTTCTGTTCCGACGGTGGTCAAATTCTGAGAGGTTGTCAATTGATTGTTCGGCACAGAAAGTAGTAGTTCTTGCATGAAAGTAATTGCTGTTAGCCAAAGGATAGACATCATATCTTCTCGAGAGGAAAAACGTGATGCATTAGATCAGAGACTTGTCTCTTTTTTGGGGCGTGCAGGTTTCATATGCATGCCTATATCGAATGCCTTTTTATTTGAAGGCCAGTCTTCAAGTAAAGCGGTGATTGGCAATTTGATGTTACAGATTTCTCCTTCGGCTCTTCTTCTTTCTGGCGGAAATGATCTAGGTGAATTTCAAGATAGGGATGAGACAGAGAGCATACTGTTAGACTATGCAGAGAGCAATAATATGCCAGTCTTAGGCATTTGTCGTGGCATGCAGATGATGGCTACCCGCAGTGGAGAAAAATTAAAACGTGTT
>MDSY01118027.1_pt1 | contig 23187 bp, 19 predicted proteins | sample 811131 | NCBI WGS metagenome assembly MDSY01 (sample SAMN05326643, study PRJNA326480) | marine metagenome | isolation source: seawater | place: Atlantic Ocean: South West | collected 2010 | reverse complement strand
TCGCGACCTTCGACCATCTTCATTACGACGAAGTCTGCCGCGCCCTGGACGCGGGCAAGCATGTGTTCGTCGAAAAACCGCTATGCCGCACCGACGCCGAAGCCGACGACATCGCCGCCCGCTGGACGCGGGCCGGGAACCTGCACCTGCGCTCCAACCTGGTGCTGCGCGGGGCCAAGGTTTACCGCTGGCTGAGAGACGCCATCGCCGCCGGGGAATTCGGCGATATCTACGCCTTTGACGGCGATTACCTATATGGCCGCCTGGAAAAGATCACCGAGGGCTGGCGCAAGGACGTGCCCGACTATTCGGTGATGGAAGGCGGCGGCGTCCATATCATCGACCTGATGCTGTGGCTGACCGGCGAAACGCCGACCCAGGTAACGGTCACCGGCAACAAGATCGCGACCCGCGACACCGGCTTTCAATACGACGACTTCATGGCCGCGACCTTCGCCTTCGCCTCCGGCGCGGTCGGGCGGATTACCGCCAACTTCGGCTGCGTGCACCCACATCACCATGTGATCCGGGTGTTCGGCACCAAAGCGACCTTCATCTACGACGACCAGGGCCCGCGCCTGTTCCGCAACCGCGCGGATGGGGCCCAGGCAGAAAAGCTCGGCCTCGCCCCCCTGCCCGCGGGCAAGGGCGTGTTGATCCCCGATTTCATAAAGGCCATCCGGACGGGCGAGGACCCGGCCCCGGCGGCGATGCGGGAACTGGACCTGATCCGCGTTATCGCCGCCGCCGACCGCGCCCATGCCGCCGGAACGCCGCAACCCATCAGGACGGAAACATGAGCACGACCAAGCTGGATATTCCCTTCGGCCGCCCCTGGATCGAAGACGCGGAACGCGACGCGGTGATGGAGGTGCTGTCCGGGCACATCCTGACCCATGGCCCCAACTGCCACGCCTTCGAGGAAGGCTTCGCCAAGATGATGGGCGGCGGCTATGCCGTCTCCACGTCGAGCTGCATGGCTTCCCTGCATCTGTCGTGGATGGACCTGGGCGTCGGGCCCGGCGACGAAGTATTGCTTCCGGCCATGACCCATGTCGCGACCGCCCATGCGGTGGCCCTGACCGGGGCGACGCCGATCTTCGTCGATGCCGAGCTGACTTCGGGCAACATGGACCTGGATGACATGGCGGCCAAAATCACACCGAAGACCAAAGCCATCGGCATCGTCCACTACGCGGGCATCCCCATCGACATGGTCAAGGTCATGGCCCTGGCCGAGAAACACGGGTTGAAGGTCGTCGAGGATTGCGCCTTGGCGGTCGAGGCCCGGGTCGATGGAACCCATGTCGGCCTGTTCGGTCATACCGGCTGTTATTCGTTCTATCCGGTCAAGCACATCACCTGCGGCGAAGGCGGCATGCTGGTGTCCAAGGACGCGGAAACCGTGAAGCGCATCGGCGAATTCCGCGCCTTCAACTACGACCGTTCCGGCCCCGGGCCGAAGGTGCCAGGGCTCTACGACGTCAAGGGCCTGGGCATGAACTACCGGATGTCGGAAATGCAATCGGCCCTGGGTCGCGTGCAGCTGACGCGCATCCCCGAGATCATGCGCATCCGCGAGGAAAACTTCCGCGCCCTGCAAAAAGGCCTGACCGCGATCGACGGTGTCCACGTTCTGGACAGCGCCGAGGACCGCCTGAAATCCAGCTTCTATTGCGTCGTCGCGGTGCTGACCGGCGATCTGGCCGACAAACGCAACGACATCGCCCTGGCCCTGAACGACCGTGGCGTCGGCACGTCGATCTACTACCCCCACCCGATCGGGCGGCTGAAGGTCTATCAGGAGATGTACGGCTACGACCCGGACGGGTTCAAAGGCGCCGCCGCCATTGCCGACAACGGCATCGCCCTGCCCTGCGGCCCGCATCTGGGCGTCAAGGACATGGAGGACATCGCGTCCTGCATGGCCGAGGTCGTGGCCGCCGTCGGCTGATCGGGTGGCTTAGTCCTGCAGATAGCCGACCGGGGAAAACCTGGGCATGAAGCGCGCGAACAGCTCGCGATTGCTTGCAGCGAATTTTTCGCGGATGGCCTGGGCCTGATCGTGGGTCAGAAGGTTCTGCGCAGCACCGCGCTCTTTAGGGGCTTTGATGCTCAGAATTTTCTGAACTTCCTTGGCGATTTCAGGGGCGAACGTGCGATTGATTTCAACCTGCGCCGGCAACAGGCGGGCGTCGAGGCTGGGGTTGAAGACGCTGAGGTCTGCGCCGCTGATTTTTTCGTCCACGCCCATCGCATTCAGCAACCCATGAACGAAATCGTCTAGCGGCTGTTCTTCGGCCGCGTAAGCTTGGCGCTCCAAGGGAAAAACCTTGATGTTGTCTTCACCGAATACCTGGGCATAGGCATCGGCCACCGGCAACCAGTCGAACGCATCGATTGGAAATGCCGCGTAATAGTCGTCGAATTCCTTAGTGCCGCTGTTCTGGACGTGCAGGCCGTACAAGGATTCGACGTAGCTGACTTGGTTTCGGACCATCATCAGCACGGTGGTTTGAAAGCCGTCGAAAAGCTTACCGCAGAACTGCGCGCGGTCTTCAAAGATGCTGGGCTCCCCGGCGATGTCGCTGATATGCGTCAGACCTTCGTCGGTGACGAAATAGCCGCGCACATCTTGCCCTTCACCTTCGCCCTTCAACACGGGCGTCAGGTGATAATCCCTGAGACGGTTACAGAACACGTCGTTCCACCGCGGACGGGACAGGCCACGACGCAGTTCCTTGTACAACCGCATCAGCGGCTTGACGCCGCTGCGCTTCATCGCCTCGTAAGGAAGACGTCCGGGATAGACGAATTCCGTTTCGATCAAGGTCGACGCGCAGCGGGGCAACCCTATGTGGAGATAGATATTTTTCACCGCTGTCTCGCCTCGCCCTCAACCCCGATACGTTATCTCAGGCCCACGCATATCCGATACGGTGAAGCGGAACAAGGCACCCAACCCCTAACCCTGGCGCGCCAATTTCGCCAAGTCGTCCCGCAAGGACGCAACGACCGGCGCCCATTCCTGGCGCACCGCACATGAATAAATGACATGCGACCGATACCATGGCGCTATCTGCGGATGCGCAAGGTCCAGGTCCGGATAAACCCACCACCGCCAATCCGGAACCTTATAGGTCGGCAGCCAAACCGGGCGGTCCATCGCCGCCGCCAGGTTGGCGAAGGCGCTATCGACGGCGATCACCAAATCCAACTCGTCGACCAGGGCGGCCGATGCTTCCAACGCATCCCGGGCTTCCATCTCGGCCCCCAAGTCTTCGATCAAGCCCTGGGCCGCCGCCGCATGGACCGCATCGCGCCCATGATGCATCTGGACGGAGAAGAAACGCACCCCGGCTTGCTTCAGCTCCGTGTCCTCGATCAACGGCTGCAGGTCGGCGAACGGCACCGATCGTTCGAAATCCCGAACATGATCCGGATTTCCCTGCCAGCTGATCCCGACCTTCAAACCCCCGTCGCCGCCTAATCGAGCCCGCCAGAAATCCCGTTCCTCGGGTCGCGACGCGATATAGCCCGGCGGCGGCATGGTCGCCGCATCGGCCCCGAACAGGCGCGGCAGGCAGAACATGTTGATCCGGAAATCACAGGCCGGAAGCGGGTCGTCGATTTCCGAAATCTCCACCCCGGGCAACCGGTAGCGCCAAAAGGCCGACGTGCCTTTGTTGACCTGCAGCGCCAGGCCGCCGACCCGGTCTTGCACCCAGGGCAGGAACCGCGCCATCAGGATCGTATCGCCCAACCCCATGTCGGCGAAGATCAACAACCGTTTATTCGGGATCGGCGCGCCATCCCACATCGGCGCGGCCAGCTTGGCGAACGGACGGTGGGTGTAGTACGGCAGGCTCAACCGCTGTTCGAACAAGGCCCACGCGGCAGGAAAATCCCCCTTTAACAGGAAGAACCCGGCGGCGGTATTCGCCAGCAACGGATGCAGCGGCCTGCGCCGGACGATCTGTTGATACAGACGGTCGGCTTCAAACAGATTGCCGTCGTGCTGCGCCGTCAGGGCGCGCATCACGGCCTGTTGGAGCATGGCCGGCAGTTCGGGGAAATCCGTTATCTGCATCGTCTTCCGATCAAAATAATCCGCACCTGATCCTACCCCGTCCTTCATCAAAATCGAATGCAGTGCAGATTTGTCAATAGGTTAGCGGGCGGCACCTAGTTGGCGGCATGCGAATCGGCGGAAACCCAGGCGTGACGGGGGTCACAGACTTTCTGCCCCCATCGGCCCCAAGGTTAATCTGGCTTTAAGAAATGGCGCATATCGTGCTATTGTTAGAGCCTGAAAGTGTACGTTCGGACCAGTGTCAGGTGAAACCTGATACCGAGCTTGCATGTATCCGCCGAGAAGAGGCGGTAAATGGCTCAGAAAGAGGAGACCATCATGTCTGCAATCCTGACTCCCAAAGCGATTAAAACCGCCTTGGCGGGCGAGCGAGTTGCGCTTGTCGGCGGTGCGGGCTTTATCGGCCACAACCTAGCGCTCGGCCTGCGCGAATACGGCGCCAAAGTTCTGCTTATCGATAACCTGATGCAGAACAACCTGTTGGCGAACGTGTCGAATGCCGATATCGACCCCTTCCGCCGGGAACTGAACTTCAATTTCCTGCGGCAACGCTTTGAGATGCTTCGCGACGCCGGCGCAGAAATCGCCAGCGCCGATGCGCGCTCCATGATCGACCTGGAAAACGCGCTGCGTAACTTCTCGCCGACCAAGATCGTGCATTTGGCCGCGATCTCCAGCGCCGTCGACGCCAAGCAGATGCCGGGCCACTGCTTCGATCTGCAGTTGATCACCCTGCGCAACGTTCTGGAATACACGCAGCTGCGTCCGGGCGAAGTGAACCAAGTCGTGTTCATGTCGTCCTCGACCGTCTATGGCGACTTCAAGACCCAGACCGTCGATGAAAACGTCCGCCCGCAGCCCTATGGCATCTATGCCAACACCAAATTCATGGGCGAACGGCTGGTCCGCACCTACAACGACCAGTACGGCCTGAACGTCTCCATCATCCGGCCCTCGGCCCTGTACGGCGAACGCTGCATTTCGCGCCGCGTCAGCCAGGCGTTCATCGAGAACGCCCTGATGGGCAAGCCGCTGATGCTGGAAGGCGGCGGCGACGGTCGTCTCGACTTCACCTACATCCTCGACCTGGTGGACGGCATCATCCGCTCCATGGCGGTCGAAAACGTGCCGGGTGCGTCGCATACCTTCAACATCACCTACGGCAACGCCCGGACCATCCTGGAACTGGCGAACATCGTTAAGGACGTCGTGCCGTCCGCGGAACTGCGTGAAGTTCCCCGCGACAAGATCAAGCCGATCCGCGGCACGCTGTCGACGCAACGCGCCGAGGAGCAGTTGAACTTCAAGGCCCAATGGCCCCTTGAGACCGGCTACCGCCGCTATTGCGAATGGTATGTCGAGCAATGGGAACGGGTGCAGGCCAAGATGGGCACCAACCTGGCCTAAGGCCGGACGTGTCCGTTTCAACCGGGCCGACGGCCCGACCTGACCGACCGGGACCATGATTGGAATCGTCGATTACGGCCTCGGCAACCTGACTTCGGTTGCCGGGGCCGTCCTCAAATTAGGCTACGAGCCCGTCATCACCTGCGATGCCGACGAACTGGCGCGGGCGGATAAACTCATCCTGCCCGGTGTCGGGGCGTTTCCCGACGGCATGGCCAACCTGGCCGAACGCGGCCTTATCGACGTTCTGAACGACCTGGTCATCAAGCGGCGCAAGCCGATCCTGGGCATTTGCCTGGGCTTCCAGTTACTCGGCAAAAGCAGCGAAGAATTCCGCGACACGCCCGGCCTGGGTTGGATCGACGCCGCGGTGACGCGCCTGAAGCCTGACGACGCATCGCTTCGCGTGCCGCATGTGGGTTGGAACGACCTGACCCAGACACGGCCAGACTGTATTTTGTTCGACGGGATCGCCGACGGCGCGCTGTTCTATTTCGTTCATTCCTACCGCATGGAAACGCCACCCGACGGGGCCCAGGTCGGATCCTGCGACTACGGCGGACCGTTTACCGCCGCGGTTCAGAAAGGCAGCGTATTCGGCACACAGTTCCATCCGGAAAAAAGCCAGCAAGCGGGCCTGACCCTGCTCGGCAACTTCCTGGAGAAGGCCTGAGGATCGACGACCATGCTGCGCAATCGCCTGATCACGGTTCTGACCTTCAACGACGGTACGCTGTTCCGGACCAAGCTGTTCGAGCCCGATTACCGCTACACCCACAACTTCGTCGATTCATGGTCGGTCGACGAGATCGTGATGCTGGACGTGACCCGCGACCCGAGCGCCGACAAGACCGCGTTCTATGAGGTCGTCACCCAATTCGCCAAGGAATGCTTCGTTCCCTTGGCCGTCGGCGGCGGCATCCGCACCCTGGACGACGCCCGCCGGATGATGGCCGTCGGCGGCGATAAGGTCGTCGTCAATTCCGGGGCGGTCGAGCGCCCAGAGCTGATCACCGAAATCGCCGAAGCCTACGGCAGCCAATGCGTCGTGCTGTCCATCGACGCGCGCAAGTCGGAAACGCTCGACGGCGGCTACGAAGCCTTTTCCCATTTCGCCACCCGGGCCACCGGCAAGACGCCGGGCGAATGGGCCCGCGAGGGCGAGGCCCTGGGCGCCGGCGAGATCATGATCACCTCGGTCGAACGGGACGGCTCCCTCCAGGGCTATGACCTGGAGTTATGCCGCCAGGTATCGGACGCCGTCAGCCTACCGGTTCTAGGCATGGCCGGGGCCGGAAACTGGAAGCATTTCGTCGAAGGGGTAGAGAAAGGCGGCCTGTCCGCCGTGTGCACCCAGAACATCTACCACTTCACCGAAACCTCGATCGCCAGCGCCAAGAAATTCATGGAAAAGAAAGGTATTCCCGTCAGGCTATAGGTTTCGGGAATTCTGATACCGCCGGGAAACGGGACACGATGGTCAAATACTGCAAAACCTGCCTGATGCCGGACACGCGGCCGCGCATCGTCTTCGACGCCGACGGCGTGTGCAATGCCTGTCACACGGCGGCGGAAAAGGCGACCATCGATTGGGACGCGCGGCGCGCCGAATTCCTGGATTACGTCGAACGCTTTCGCCCCGAAGACGGCCCGTACGACTGCATCGTGCCCTGGTCGGGCGGCAAGGATTCCAGCGCCATCGCCTGGAAGCTGAAATTCGAATTCGGGCTGAACCCGCTGTTGGTCACGTTCTCGCCGCTGATGCCCAACGACATCGCCGTACACAACCGCGAGGAAATGTTGAAGGCCGGGTTCGACCACGTGATGATCCGCGCCAACCAAAAGGTTTCGCGCCATCTGTCGCGGCGCTTCTTCATCGAACGGGGCGATCCGAAAATCCATTGGAACGCGGGCGTCAATTCGGTGCCGGTACAGGCCGCCGTGAACTACAAGATCCCGCTGATCTTCTACGCCGAACACGGCGAAAGCGAATACGGCGGGCGGGTCCTGTCCGAAGAACACCGCAAGGTCCGCGACTTCGCCGAAGTCCTGGAACATCAGATCGGCGACGATCCCTATAACTGGATGGACGACGTGGTCGAGGAACACGACCTGGCGCCCTACCTGTACCCGGACCTGGGCGAGGTCGAGGAAGTGGGTGTGAAGGCCCTGTACTTCGCCTATTTCTTCCGCTGGTCGATGAAAGAAAACTACGACTACATCAAGGACAAGATCGACTTCCAACTGGCGGAAAACGGCCGCACCGATGGCACGTTCACCAACTTCGACAGCTTGGACGACAAGATCGACAATCTCTACTACCACATGCAGTTCGTGAAATTCGGCTTTGGCCGCGCCGTGCGCGACGCCTGCCGGATGATCCAGAACGGGCAGATGACCCGCGAGGAAGGCCTGGAGCTGGCGCGTAAATACGACGCCGAATTCCCCGCCACTTATCACGACGAACATTTGGACTACCTGTCCCTGAGTGAGGCCGAATTTCAGGAAACGGTCGACAAGCACCGCGACCCGAAAATTTGGGACCAGCAGGGCAATCAGTGGGTTCTTCGGAACCCCGTGGAATAACCTCAGGACGGAGCCTCGGCATGCGTGATTATCCTTGCGACCTGTGCGGCAGCGACGACTTGTCCGAAGTCGCCTGCGCCCCCGCCTATATGGCCGGGCGGCCCCTGCACGTCTGCAATTCCTGCGGGATGGTTCAGGTCGCGCATCGCAAAACCCCGGAGCAGGTCAAGGCGGCCTGGGCCGATGAAATGTACCGGGCCGACGAAAAGACCCGCCTGAGCGACACAACCTATACCGCCCGCATGCCCGCCGTGCATGCCCGCCAGACCTTCGCCATGGATTTCATCGACGAAGCGGTTTCCTTTCGCGGCAAAAGCGTCTGCGACCTGGGCGCCGGCGAGGGCGATTTCCTGGAAATGATCCAGGCCCCGGATTATGGCGCGGCGGATGTTTTCGCCGTCGAGCCCTCCGCCGCCAACTGCCAGATGCTGAGCGAACGCGGCATTCCGAACTACCTGGGCATTGCCGAGGAATATGTCGAACAGGCGGGCGACCGCGAAGGCACCTTCGATATCGTGACGATCATCTGGACGCTGGAAAACTGCCATTCCGCCAGCGACGTGATGGATGCTGCCTGGCGCCTGTGCAAACCTGGCGGGCATGTCGCCGTCGCCACGGGCTCGCGCATTCTGGTGCCGTTCAAAAAGCCGCTACAGTACTACATCGGGCCCAACGCCGACGTGCACCCCTATCACTTCTCGGCCAAGACCCTGAACGGCTACATGGCCCAGGCCGGCTTCCAGAAGACCGACGTCAACCGCTTCATCGATTCCGACTATCTGGTGATGGTCGGGCAGAAGACCGACCGGTCCCAGACCCTGACCTGGGAAGGCGACAACGCCACCGCCGTGCTCGGCTTTTTCGAGCGCTGGGATAAGGAAACGGTCGGCTATTACATGGAAAGCGGACCCAATCCATGATCGCCGCCGGGGCTGCACAATCCGCCGCCCTAGACTGCCGGGAACAGGCTTTCGAGACCGGGGTCGCGGGTGCGCCCGTGGCCAAACTGACCGTTTCGTCCAATGATGGGACCAGCATCGCCCCTGCTCTGACCGACATGGTCGCTGATTGGCGGCAACACGGTACCTGGCTGGTGTCCTGCCGCATCCCAGCGGACCGCGATGACCAGATTGCGGCATTGGAAGCCGCCGGCTTCAAGGCAATCGAAACCCTGGTCACCTTTTACCAGGCCAGCCGCCCGCCCCGCTCGATCACCGACGACACCGGCCTTGTCCGCGCCGACGAGATCGAAACCTGCATTGCCCTGGCCCTTTCCGCCTTTACCTACGACCGCCTGCATCGGGATGCACGCGTCCCCCATGCGGTGGCCGACGCGATCCGCGCCGAATGGGTGCGCAACGACATGTCGGGCCGCGCCGCCGCGCCGCTGGTCGCGCGTAAGGACGGGCGGATCGCCGGGTTCAACCTGTGTCTTCTGAACGGGCGCACGGCGGTGATCGACCTGATTGCCGTGGCCGACGACTTTCGCCGCCGGGGCATCGCGGGCCATATGATCGAAGCGGCCTTCGCCCATTTCGGCGACAACATCGACGGTATCCGCGTCGGCACGCAGGAAGACAACGCGGCCTCGGTCCGGCTATATGAAAGCGCCGGGTTCGACCTTGAGTCCCGGCAGGTCACCCTTCACTGGGTCAACGATGCGGTGCGGCCATGACGACCGGAATCGTGATCTTCGCACGCTTGGATTCCTCGCGCCTGCCGGGCAAGGTACTGATGCCGCTGGCCGATCGGCCGATGCTGGATTGGACGCTGCGGCGCTGCCGCGCGGTCGGCCTGCCGGTCATGATCGCGACCACCGACCGCGCTTTGGACGACCCCATCGCCGATTTCGCGGCGGGCGCCCAAACCCCGTTGTTTCGAGGCGACACCCATGATGTGCTGGGCCGCGCCCTGGCCGCCGCGCGGTCGTTCGGCCTGGAAACCCTGGTGCGCGTTTCCGGCGACAGTCCGTTCATTGACCCGGCGGTGATTTCCGCCGTCGTCGCGGTGCATGACCGGGAACGTCCCGACCTGACCACCAACGTCTTTCCCCGCACCTTCCCTCCGGGCATCAGTGCCGAGGCCGTGCCCCTGGCGACGTTGGAACGCCTGAACACCGAGATCGACGACGACCGCTATCGCGAGCACGTCACCCTCTACGCCTACGAGACGCCCGACGCCTTTCGCATCGTTAACGTTCCCGCAAGCGGGCCCGACTATACGGAAGGCGGATACCCGGACCTGCACCTTGCCGTCGACACACCGGCGGATCGGACCCGGGCCGAATGGATCGCGGCGCGCCTGCCGCATGGTGACGCGGGGCTGGCGGAAATTGCCGATCTTGCCCAAGAATACGAACGAACCACCAGCGACGAAGGAATCGCGACATGAGCGAATTGGCGCTTCTCGGCGGCAAGCCTGTGATCGACGGAGAGCTACCGCCCTATCCCTCCATGGGAGCCGCGGAGCAGGACGCCGTGCGCGACGTCGTCGCCTCGGGCTGCCTGTCCGGCTTTTTCGGCTCACCGGGGCCGGAATTCCTGGGCGGGCCCAAGGTTCGCGAGTTCGAAGCCGCCTGGGCCGCCCGGTTCGGCGCCAAGCACGCGGTTAGCGTCAATTCCAACACCTCGGGTCTGTTCGCCGCCATGGGCGCCATCGGCCTTAGCCCCGGTGACGAAGTCATCGTGCCGCCCTGGACCATGTCGGCGACCGTCGTTAGTCCGCTGATCTATGGCGGCATTCCGGTATTCGCCGACGTCGAGGACGATACCTTCTGCATCGACCCGGAGAAGGTGAAGGCCCAGATCACGCCGAAGACCCGCGCCATCGTCGCGGTCAACCTGTTCGGCCATCCGGCACGGCTGTCGGAATTGCGCGCCATCGCCGACGCCCATGGCATCTACCTGATCGAAGACAACGCCCAGGCCCCGTTGGGCATGGAAAACGGCCGGCCCACCGGCACCGTCGGGCATATCGGGATCGCCAGCCTTAACTTTCATAAGCACATTCACACCGGCGAAGGCGGCGTCTGCGTCACCGACGACGACAATCTAGCCACGCGCCTGCAGCTGATCCGCAACCATGCGGAAAACGCCGCCATGCACGAAGGCGTCACCGATCTGATCAACATGGTCGGCTTCAACTTTCGCATGACCGAACTGTCGGCGGCGGTCGGCCTTGTCCAACTGGGCGATATCGAACGCCATGTCGCGGTACGCGAGAAATTGGCCCAGCATCTGTCGGACGGCACCCGCGACCTGGACGGCTGGACCGTACCGAAAGTGCGCGAAGGCTGCCGCCATAACTACTACGTCTGGCTGGTCCGCTATGACGAGGCCAAGGTCGGCGTCAGCCGAGACCTGTTCTGCAAGGCCCTGAACGCCGAAGGCTTCCCGAACTTTCCGGCCTACCTGCCACCGCTTTATCGCCTGCCGTTGTTCAAACAACGGACCGCGATCGGGCGCGACGGCTGGCCGTTCACCCTGACCGAGCGCAAGTTCGAGGACGGCCTGTGCCCGGTTACCGAACGCCTGCACGAGCGCGAAGCGATCCTGTTCGAACCCTGCGCCTATGACGTGGACGACGATCTGGCCGATAAGTTCGTCGCCGCGATCCGCAAGGTCCACGACCACCGCAGCGATCTGAACGCCCTGGCGGACAAGGCCTGATCCATGACCGCCGCCGCACCCCGCATCGTCGCCAGCATCGAGGCCCGCATGTCGGCCTCGCGCCTGCCGGGCAAGGTGCTGATGGACGTTGCCGGACAACCGGCGCTGGAACGTTTGGTGCGCCGTCTGTCCCTGGCGGAAAGCGTGGACGCCATCGTCCTGGCGACGACGACGAACCCGGCCGACGATGCCCTGGCCGATTGGGCGGCGGCGCGCGGCCTGCCGTATTACCGCGGATCGGAAGACGACGTTCTGGCCCGGGTGGTCGAAGCCCACCGAATGATGGATTCCGACGTGATCGTCGAAGTCTGCGGCGATACGCCGCTGCTCGACCCGGCGGTGATCGATCTTGCCGTTCGGCGGTTCCTGGACGGCGACGTGGACGTAGTTTCCAACACCTCGAACCTGACCTGGCCGCAGGGCATCGACGCCCAGGTATTTCGCTTCGACGCGCTGGATCAGGTGTCGCGGACCCAGCACGATCCGGCGGTGCGCGAACATGTCTCGCTTTATTTCTACGAACACCCCGGCATCTACCGTATCCACCACTTGGCGGCGCCCGGCGACGAGACAGCGCCGGACCTGCGCCTGCAACTGGATTATCAGGAAGACCTGGACCTGATCCGCGCCGTGTACGAGCGCCTGGAACCGCGCCATGGCGATGCCTTCGGCGTGCGCGACGTTCTGGGCCTATTGGCGGCGGAACCGGCCCTGGCCGAGATCAACCGCCATTGCGAAGAGAAACCCGTGCGATGAGCGGCCTGCGCACCATCGTCGTCGGTTTCGGTCAGGTCGCTTCGGGCCTGGGTCGCGATCCGCGTATGGCGCGCTATTTCGAATATGCGTCGCATGCCTCGGTCCTGGCTGCACATCCGGCATTCGACTGGCAAGGCGTGGTCGATCCCAACCCTGCGGCGCTGGACGACGCCCGAAGCAACTGGTCCGTCGCCCATTGCGGCCCGGACCTGGACCGGATCGCGGCGGAAGTCCGGCCCGAGATTGCGATCCTGGCGACCCCGCCGGGCAACCGCGCCGAGATGATTTCCCGCCTGCCGGACCTGAAAGCCGTGTTGGTCGAAAAGCCGCTGTCCGGCCCGAACGATGACGACGGCGAGCGATTGGCCGCCATTGCCGCCGAACGCGGCATTCCGGTGATCGTCAATTATTGGCGGCGCGCCGACCGGTTGTTCCGCGAATTGGCAACGGGTGGCTTGGCAGATCGGATCGGTGCCGTACAGGCCGTGAGCGGCCTGTACGGGAACGGCCTAGCCAATAACGGCGGGCATCTGATCGATTTCCTTCGGATGTTGCTGGGCGAAGTCACCACCGTGCAGACCTTGGGCCCGACCCAGCCAGCCACGGGTGCGCCTTTGGCCGGGGATGTACATGTTCCCTTCGCCCTGACCTTCGCCGGCGGCGTTGTCGCCACAGTCCATCCTCTAGACTTCTCCCACTACCGAGAAGTCGGCCTGGATATCTGGGGCACGACGGGGCGCCTGTCGATCCTTCAGGAAGGCCTTGTCACGACGCTGTCCCCGGTGGTCGACAACCGAGGTTTGATGAACGAGATGGAAGTCGCCTCGGACCAAGGCAAGCCGATGGAAACAACCGTCTCCGACGCCTTCTACCGGATGTACGACAATTTGGCCGCGCTCGCGGCGGGAACGGCGCAACCCTGGTCGCCGCTGGCGTCCGCGTTGACCAACGAGCGGATCATCGGCCTGGTCCGACGTTCGGCGGCGGAAGGCGGCCCGCGCCTGATCTTGGATTAAACCGATGCCGGTGCAGCCAATCCTGATTTATGTCGAGGACCCGGGCGCCGCCAATATGGTTCTGGGCCTGGCGTCGGCGATGCGGAACCAAGGCTTGATCGCCCATCTTTATGCCGGTGGCGCGGCGCTCGACTACCTGACGGCGCGCGGCGAAGCACTGACCCCACTGCCATCGGCGGATCCTGCCGCGCTGATTTCCCAAATCAATCCTGTAGCCTGTGTGATCGGGACGGCGGAAAACTTGGATACCCCGGGATTTTCCCTGGCCGAGGCCGCCCGGCGGAGATCAATTCCCACGGCGGCGCTAATCGACGGCCCCGCCAATGCCGACCGCCGCTTCCAAGGGCGGACGACGGATCCGCGTTGTCATGTGACCGACTGGCTGTTGGTGCCCGACCTCGGCACACGGTCGGCTTTCCTGGCACTTGGGATCGAACCGGCGAGGATCCGCGTGGTCGGAAATCCCAGCCACGACCGGGTTCTCGATTCCTGCGACGAGTTGTTGGCCCAGGACCGCGCGACCCTGCGGCGCGGCCTGTTTCCCGGCTTGCCCGAGGATGCGCCTCTGATCCTGTTTTTGACGGAACTGTCCGACGGCTTGGACCCGACGCAGTTTCGGCGCAGCGCCGACTATACCTTACAAGGTCGCGGCGAGACGAACGGCCGTACCGAGATCGTTTTGGAAGAGGTTCTGGACGCCCTAGCCGACATCGCACCGGCGGCACGGGTCGCCTTGCGCCTGCACCCAAAGACTCCGGCCAATCTTTATGCAGCCTATGACCAAGACATCGCTGCCTATAGCGAAGGCGGCGACCCGCATGCGGCGCTGTTCGCCGCCGATCTGGTGATCGGCCTGTCGACGGCGCTGCTGACCGAAGCCGTCGTGATGGGCCGCCCGACCTTGTCTGTCCTGCCCCGCGAACGAGAGGCCGAATGGCTGATCGGCGGCGACCTGGTTCCCCATGTCTCCACCCGCGATGACCTGCGGGCGATGCTGACCCGGGCCCTCGACGCCCCGGAAAGCTTCCTGGCGGAACAATCCGGCGGGACGCTGCGCCTGGGGGCTTCCCCCCGGACTGCACGGGCGCTGGCCCAAATCGCCGAAGGCGGAACGCCCGCCCCCGACGGCACCCTGCCCTATGCGCCGCCGACGCTAACGAGCGAACGCCTGATCCTGGAGCCGTTCCCCGCTGATTTGCTGACCGAGCGCTATGTCGGTTGGTTGAACGACCCGGAAGTCGTCCGCTTTTCCGAACAGCGCCATCGGGCGCATACCTTGGATAGCTGCCGCGACTTCATCGCCACCTTCGACGGCACGGCCAACGGCCTATGGGCGATCCGCGTTAAATCGGACGATCTGCGCCATATCGGCAATATCTCGACCGAAATCGACGCCACCACCGGGACCGGCGACATCCGGATTCTGATCGGCGACCGCGCGGCCTGGGGCACCGGCATGGGAGCCGAGGCCTGGAACGCGGTCATGGCCCATTTGTTCGATGACCTGGGGATGGCCATGGTCACGGCGGGCACCTTGGCGGGCAATACCGGCATGCGCCGGATCATGGAAAAATCCGGCATGCGCGAGACCCATCGCCACCCCGGACCGACGCCGGTCGATGGCCAGGCCATGGACCTGGTATTCGCGGCGCGGTCGGCCCGCGATTGGCTGGCGGGGCGGTAAGTTCTTACCCCCGACCGGTCAAAAATTGCCGGGTAGGACCGATTTTACCCGTCTTCGACAAACCTCAAAAATCAAAATATATATATTTTTCAATTAATTAAGTCGTGCCGACAGTTTGGCCCGATCATTGCTCATGAATACGCGGAGCAGAAAGCCCGTTTTTGGATCGATAGCCAACGAAGCGTAAGGATTGAGAACGTGAGCATCATAGATCGAGTTACGGCCACAAGTTCGGGCATCGCCAGCAGCGCCGCACGGCAGCAGCAGGCAGGGCGTTTTGCCACGCACACGGAACTGTTCGACACGTTCCAGGCCCTGGTCATGGACATGCAGGGGAAGATTCTCGACCCGTCCAAGACCCAACAGGCAGCGGGCCGTGATGTCGCGCGGATGGAACGCGCGTCCGACAATCGCAGCGAGTCCTATCGCGATCGCAGCTCCTCGCAGGACGTTGGCCGGACCGACGTCGAACAAACGTCGCGCTATCAAGAGCGCAAGCGCAAGTTCGGCGACGATCACGAAGTCAGCCAGGCCGACGACGCCGGTCGTAACTACGGTGACGATCGCCGCGACGACCAGAACAACGTGGCCGCGACCGACCGCAATTCCCAGGCCGACAACGACCGTGGCACCACCGACGGTCGCCGGCAGGATGCCGCCAGCCGCGACGGCGACGCCAACCGCGACGATCAGGTCCAGGCGGGCGACGGTCAGGCGACCGCGCAGAACAGCGATACCGGTGGCGACGCCGGAACCGGCAATCAGTCCGCGGGTCAGCAGCAGGGCCAGAACCAGGGCGAGAACGCTTCCCTGGTCCAGGCTTCGCTGGCCGGCAGCCAGGCTGATGCGGTGATGGCGACCATTGCCGCCCAGACCACGGGTCAGGAAGCCGGCAAGCAGATTTCCCAGAATGCCCAGACCGTGGGCGACGAAGTCGTCGAAGCGGTCAAAGCCGACCCGCAGGCCGCCAAGAGCCAGCGCGGCCCGGATCACGATTTGGCCCGCGCCAATGCGCAGGCTCAGCAAATTCGCAACATCGCGAACCTTCAGACCAACGGACAAGCAAACGGGGACGGCGCCAAGCAGGCCGAGTCGCTTCTGCAAGCCCAGGCCGGCAAAATTGCCGAGACCGTGGGCAATGACGCCAAGCTTGTGGTGAACGTCGACGTTCAGGACGACGCGGCAATGACCTCTGGTCGGCCGTTGTCGGCCCTGAGCGCCGCGTCCGCCTTGGCCTCCAGCCAGCAGCAGTCGACGCAGGCTGGTCAGCAGGCGCAGAACGCGCAGCAGGCTCAGGCTCAGAACCCGTTGGCTCAGGCCGCGATGGTCCAGAACCATCAGAGCATGGCGCAAGGCCCGGCAACCCCGGCCCAGGCCCAGAACGGCCCGGCTGCCCAGGCGCAGACCGCCACGCAGATCACCGCCGAATCCAAGGGCCCGATCCAGGCTTCGTCCGGCACCACCAACGCCGGCACGCACAGCACCGGAACCTCGGCCGAAGGCAACGCCACCCAGGCCAACGCCAACACGGCCCAGACCCAGTCGAGCCACCAGTTGCAGCAGTCCCAGAAGACAGCGCAGCAGCAGGCCAATCAGGCCGCCAAGAACAAGGTGGTCGATCAGGTTACCGTGCAGATCAACAAGGCGATCAAGGCCGGCGCCGACAAGATCAACATCAAGCTGTATCCGCAGCACCTGGGCCGCGTCGAGGTTCGCTTGGATGTCAGCCACGACGGCCGCACCGTCGCCACGGTGACTGCGGACAAGCCGGAAACCCTGGACATGCTGCGTCGCGACTCCGACCAGTTGGCCAAAGCTCTGCAGGATGCGGGTCTGGACATGCAGTCCGGCGACCTGAGCTACAACCTGAAGGGCCAAGAAGACGGCCGCCAACAGCAACAGCAGGTCGCGTCCGGTAACACCGGGGGCGAAATGAAGGAAGACGACACCGCCGATCCGAACGTGATGGACACCGCCATGGCCGCCCACGAAATGGGCATCCTGCATAACGGCCGCGTCGACGTTCGGGCCTAAGGCAGAGAAAGCCAAGCCAACGAGCAAGGAACGGGAAACGGTTAGATGAGCACCATCAGCAGCATTTCGGGCACGATCAGCACCGACACCAAGTCGGGGCAGAACGCGCAATCGCTCGAAGAGGATCTGAACCGTTTCCTGACCCTGTTGACGACTCAGTTGCAACACCAGGATCCGCTGGATCCCATGGATGCGACCGAGTTCACGTCCCAGTTGGTGCAGTTCGCCAGCGTGGAACAGCAGATTTACCAGAACTCCAACCTGGAAAAGCTGCTGGCCCTGCAGGAAACCAACAAACTGGCGTCGCTGGTCGACTTCATGGACACGACGGTCGAATTCGAAGGCAAGGACATTGTCCTCGAAGACGGCAATGCGCGCTTCACCTACACCGTTCCGGTCGGCGCGGCGAGCACCACGCTGACGATCTCCGACGTCAACGGCGATCCGGTCTTCATGGTCGACGGTTCGACCGAAGCCGGTCTGCATGCCGTCGAATGGGACGGCACGGATGCCAGCGGCAACCAACTGGCCGACGGCCTGTATTCGGTTCAGGTCAACACCTTGGACCGCCAGGGCAACCTTCTGGACGTGTTCCAGACCTCGTTCGGCCGGGTCACCGGCGCCGGCGTGGTCGACGGCACGACCACCTTGTTCCTGGGTCCGCTGCGTATCGATCAGAACGACGTGCTCTCGGTCGAGCAGACCAATTCGACGCCGTCTTCGTCGGATGGTTCGGACACTACCGACGGCACGGACACGACGGATACGGGCACCGACACGGGCACGGATACAGGTACGGATACCGGCACCGACACGGGAACCGATCCGGATACGACGACTTAAGGGATTTTGGCTTCTCGCTCCGCTGACGGGGCATGAACGGATTTACATGACTGGCGATCGCCGGATTGGAACAGAGCCAAACCGGCATACGTAAGGAGGAAGTAAAATGGGTCTTTTTGGTGCACTTAGCTCGGGCGTCTCGGGTCTTACAGCCCAGTCCAGCGCCATGGGCGCCATCGCCGACAACATCACGAACGTGAACACGATCGGCTACAAGGGCACGCAGGTCAACTTCCAGACCCTCGTCACCCGGCAGACCTCGTCCACGTTCTTCTCGGCTGGTGGTGTTCAGTCCAAACCCCGGACGGACGCGGGTATTCAGGGCCTGTTGCAGTCCTCCACCTCGCAGACGGACCTCGGCATCTCCGGCGCCGGCTTCTTCGTGGTCAACGAAGCGGCGGTTCCGACCCTGTCGAACGAGTTCCTGTTCACCCGCGCTGGTCAGTTCTATCAGGATAACCAGGGTTACCTGCGCAACACGGCGGGCTTCTACCTCCAGGCCTTCCCCGTGGACGCGAACGGCAACATCACGCCGAACAACTCGGACATCCTGATCGCCAACACCAACGTCATTTCGACGGACTTTCTGACGACGGTGAACCTCAACCGCGTCGGCGGCACGGCCACGGCGACGAGCAACATCTCGATCGGCGCCAACCTGCCGTCGAACGCCACGGCCGGCCAGACCCACCGCTCGGACGTGCAGTTCTTCGACAGCTTGGGCACGGCGCGTACGATTTCCTTCCAGTACACCCGCTCGGGCCGTGACAACCAGTGGAACGTGGCCGTCGATCCGCCCTCGGGCAACGACGTGCTGACCCTGGAAGACGCCAACGCCAACGCCTACGACAGCCGCGGCCAGGTCGAATTCGACTCCATCCCGTCGAACCGTTCGTCGATCACCATCGACGGCATTCAGTACCGGTTCCAGAACTTCGGCACGATGACCGCCGATACCACCAACAGCCTGACCTTTACCGATGGTGGCGCCGGCGCCGATACGCTGACCGCCTCGGTTACGGGCTCGTTCTCGGCCCTGGCCATCGGCGACGAAATCACCATCAACAACACGGGTGGCGTGGCCTCGGCCGTGGAACCCGCGACGTTCGTCATCACCAACATCGATTCCACCGGCACGGTGCTCAGCTTCGCTACCGGTTCCTGGAACGCGGCCACGGGTACGCCCGCGACGTCGAGCGTGACGCTCACCCCGGACGACACCGATACGGTCAAGATCGTCGATACCAGCTCGGCATCGACCACCGCCAACTATGTGTCGCAGCTGGTTTCCAAGGTCAAAGCCTCGGACTCCGACTTCGCAGATTACGGCGGATACACCAACGACCGCATCGCCGTGTCGCCGTTCAACGCCTCGACCGTCCTGTTCAACGAAGACGGAACCGGCGAGATCGTCGTCAATCCCTCGGGTCTGTTGACCTCGTCGGGTGCCGCGGCGACCAAGCAGCGGACGTCCTTCACGGTGCGTCAGGTCGACAACCTGTATCAGGATCACTTCCAGTTCACCTTCAGCGCGAACGCAGTGAGTGGCGACACCCTGGTCCTCAACGGTGTGACCTATGAATTCCACACCGACGTGACGGCCATCGGCGCCGGTAACATCGGCGTTGAAATGGACTTCGTCACCTATACCTCCACCGCGGCGCAGATCGACAACTGGCTGTCGAACCTGGAATCGGCGATCGAAAACAACGATCCCGAATTCGCCTCGGGCGCTTCGACGGTTCGTCGCCGCGCCAATGGCGACGCGACGGAAGCTTCCGCCGCCGCCAGCTTCGCGACCGAGAACACCCTGATCCTGGATGTGCTGCCCTCCGGTTCGTACACCGCGACCTTCTCGACCAACTTCGCCGGCGGCACCTTGCCGACGACGCCGGACGGCAACACCCCGGTCGATGCGGCCGGATCGTCGCTGACGGACCAGCCGTTCAAGATCGACAAGACCAGCGCCATCGTGTTCGACTCCAGCGGTCTGCCTTCGGCCATCAACGTCGCCGAGATCGAACTGCTCGGATTCTCCAACGGTGCGGCCAACTTCGACGATGACCCGGCAAACTCGGATCAGGTCACCATCGACTTCGGCACCATCGGCATCGCCGACGGCCTGACCCAGTTCGGTGACGAGTTCACCCCGGGCTTTATCGAACAGGACGGCTCGCAGTTCGGCACCTTCGCCGGCATCACGGTCCGTGAAGACGGCCTGGTGACCGCACTGTTCGACAACGGCGAAACCCGCCCGGTGTTCAAGATCCCGATCGCGACTTTCGTCAACGTCAACGAACTGGGTGCCCGTACGGGTAACGTCTTCAACTCGACCCAGGCTTCGGGCGACCCGACCCTGCGTACCGCCAACTCCGGTCCGGCCGGCGCGATTACCCAGGCGGCGTTGGAAGCCTCGACCGTCGACATCGGCGAAGAGTTCACCAAGATGATCGTCGTGCAGCGCGCCTTCTCGGCCGCGACCAAGATCATCACCACGGCGGACGAAATGCTTGATGAACTGGTCCGGCTCCGTTAACGGCAGCCAAACCGGTTGATCCCGGACGATGATAAGGCCCCGGCATCCCCTAACTGGCGGATTCCGGGGCCTTTTTCTTGGTTTCGACGAATTCTGGAAAAGACTGCAATTCAGGAAAAATTAACGCTGGTCTTTAGCCTTTCTTTAAAAGTCCGGCGCATAAAGTAGACCTTAGAAACGGACAAGCGGAAACGCCATCCACAGGGAAGACGAAACACAGAGCGGACGATCATGACCCTGCTGAAGCGCCACAACCGGGATGCTCAGAACCAATCGGTAGCCACCATGGGCAACGTTGAACCGTTGAGCCCGCTTGGCCGGCCGATGCGCCTTGAGGACCTGCCCCCCGTAACGACCAAACGCTGGGTCGCCCGCCGCAAGGCGGAAGTCGTGTCCGCGGTACGCGGCGGACTGATCTCGTTGCAGGATGCCTGCCGCCGCTATTCCCTGTCCGAAGACGAATATCGGTCCTGGGAACAGCTGATCGACGATCATGGCCTGAAGGGCCTGCACACCACCCGGACGCAGGTCTATCGGAATATCGCGCAGCGCAAGGGCCGTGGCCCCAATTTGGTGACCAGTCACTAAGTTTCTCCAGGGTTGACCCCAAGGTGGGCAAAAATTGCCCACCGTTAACCACTTCTTCACCGCCCCCCCAATAACCTGCAAGCAACGGAATTCCCGGATTCACCAAGCATTTGAAAATGCTGGAGATATAGGGAAGAGCCGGCTGGTTAACACTCCTGCAGTCACGGGGGACGCACGTGGAAGCACTAACTCAAGCACTACGCGGTCTAGGACCTGTCCGCCTCGCCATGATGGGCGGGGTCATGTTCTTGATGCTCGGGTTCTTCATCTTCCTGCTGACCAAATTGGGTCAGCCGAACATGGCGCTGTTGTTCAGCGAACTCGATCCCTCTGATTCGAATACCATCGCCGCCGAAATCGGCCGCCTGGGCCAACCGGTCGAGGTTCGCGATCAAGGCACCTCGGTCTACGTGCCTGCGGACAAGGCCCTGGAACTCCGCCTGCAGATGGCCGACCGCGGCCTTCCCGTCGGCGGCAAGGTCGGTTTCGAGCTGTTTGACGAAACCGATAGCCTGGGCACCACCGACTTCCTCCAGAACGTCAACCTGCGCCGCGCCCTCGAGGGCGAATTGGGCCGCACCATTCAATCGATGGACATCGTCCACCGTGCCCGCGTTCACTTGGTCATGCCGCGCCGGCAATTGTTCTCCCGCGAAGAACAGCAGCCCAGCGCCTCGGTCGTGCTGGCCATGCGCGGCAACAAACGCCTGGACCACGAGCAGGTTTCCGCCGTTCAGCACCTCGTCGCCTCGGCCGTTCCCAGCCTGAAGCCCGGTCGCATCACCATCATCGACGACAAAGGCAAGTTGCTTTCTCCCGGCTTCGAAGACGACAACAACGTCCAGACCGTCGCCGCCAAAAACGAGGAACGCCGCCGCGGCTATGAAGCCCGCATGGCGCGAACCATCGAAGAACTCCTTGAAAAGACTGTCGGTTTCGGGAATGTGCGGGTTGAAGTCAACGCCGACATGGATTTCGACCGCGTCTCCACAACCGAAGAAATCTACAACCCCGACGGTCAGGTCGTGCGCTCGACCCAAACGGTCGAACGCGCCGCCCGCAACCAAGAATCGGAAAACGATCCGGTTACCGTCGGCACCAACCTGCCCGATGCCGCCCCCGGCGGCGGACAGGGTGCGCGTGCCCAATCGGACGAAAGTTCGACCGAAGAAACCGTCAACTACGAGATCACCAAGAAAACGGTGAACCACGTCAAAACCGACGGCACCGTCAAACGCGTCACCGTGGCCGTTCTGGTCAACGGCGTGCAGGGCAAGGACGCGGATGGGAAAGTCCCCTACACGCCGCGTCCCCAGCCGCAATTGGAACAACTGGGCACGCTGGTCCGCAGCGCCATCGGCTTCGACGCCGATCGCGGTGATTCGGTCGAAGTCGTGAACATGGAATTCGCCTCGCCGGTTCAGTTCGACGAGCCGCTGGAACTGTTCTTCGGCCTCGGCAAGAACGACCTGCTGCGCCTGGCGGAAATCCTGGTCCTCAGCATTCTGGGTATCCTGGTCATCCTGCTGGTGGTTCGTCCGCTGGTCAGCCGGGCCTTCGAATCCATCCCGTCGGCGCAGGAAGCCGCCGGTCGCCTGCTGGCCGACAGCAGCGTCCAGGCCGCCGGTCTGCTGGGCGGTCCGTCCGCCCCTGCCCCGGCCGAGATGGAAGAAGAGCAGTTCGAAGAACTCATCGATATCGACCGCGTCGAAGGCCGCGTCAAAGCCTCGTCGGTCAAGAAGGTCGGCGAGATCGTCGAGAAACACCCGGAAGAGGCGCTTTCCATCATCCGGGCCTGGATGTACCAGGAAGCGTAATCCGGCGGATCCGGCAGCAGAGACGACAACGCAGGGAAAGGCAGGCCGCACATGGCCCGTATCAAGGACGATTACAGAGCCCTATCGGGCACGGAAAAAGCGGCGATCTTCCTGCTGTCTCTGCACCAGGATCAGGCGGCCATGCTGTTCGAGCGCATG
>MDSY01116095.1_pt1 | contig 23189 bp, 21 predicted proteins | sample 811131 | NCBI WGS metagenome assembly MDSY01 (sample SAMN05326643, study PRJNA326480) | marine metagenome | isolation source: seawater | place: Atlantic Ocean: South West | collected 2010 | reverse complement strand
CAAGAATAAAGCTTTTAACCTTTTTTAATTTAATATTATAATCACCAACATCTGTTGAGGGTCTAAATTTTATTTCTTTTGTAGTGTTTCTTTTGACTTTTACCTTAGAGGAAGAAAGACTTTTCTTCTTATCAAAGACATGTTTCCCATAATCTAAAAGCTTACAAACGACAGGACTTGCATCAGACGGAGATACCTGAACTAAGTCAAGTGATGCTACTCTAGCTGATTCTAAGGCAACAGAAAAATCGACTAAGCCTTGCTTTTCACCATTTGAGCCGATAAGCATAACTTCGCTAGCTCTAATTTTTTCATTAATAGGAGTAATGTTTTTTTTAGATGAAGCTATGGTTATATCCTAAGAGAATTGAAAAAATAAAAATATAAACATAAATAACTTTATAAAAGATTTCCAAGTGATTATAAAAAAGTATAGATATGCATATTAGTGAAAGATTCTAAACTAATTGATTACTTTCGTAAACGTATTTAAATATATCATGGTTGAATTAAGCTGTGTTGCCACTCATTATCTACAAGCTCATAAACCTCTCTTTTATTTAATCTTTCATTACTTCCCTTCCAAAACTCAAAGTAATAGGGTTTAAATGAAAATCCACCCCAATAAACCGGTCTGTCTGTTAATAAATTTCCATTATTTAAGCATTCCTGATAATTATCTTTTACAGTTTTAAAGGATTTTACTGGCTCAGATTGCATAGAGCTAACCGCTAATGCATTTTTCTTTGTTGACCTATTTATAAAATGTATATCGGAAAACTTTGAGTCTGTTTTAAAGATATTTGCTTTAAGTCTTATTTGGATATTAATACTCTTCCAATAAAATATGCATGATATTTGATCATGCAAATCAAACTGTCTAGCTTTAGGGGAATTATAGTTACTAAAAAAAATCCATTCATCTTCTATAATATATTTAAGGTTAACAAATCTAGAATTAACTTCAGCTTTATTTGTATCGTATGAACTTATAGAAATAGCCTCTATTTGATTTTCTTGCATCTCTAACGCAGAATTATAGTAATTTATAAAATTATTATATGGGGCTTCGTTACTAATTTTTTTAAAGGTGATCATACTTATCTTTTATAAACTTGAAAATAAGATTGTAAGCTTCCACCAAAACCAAGCTTAAATTGCCCTCTAGTTGGACTATTAACTCCCTCTAAGTCTACAGTATGGACCCCCATCTCACTTAAAGACTTTAAAGTCATCCAAATGCAGTAAGTTGCATCATGACGTCTCATATTGTCTCTGTTCCCTGCTCCATATAAATAACAGCCAGTATTATTAATATATGAAAATACTACTGCATAAGTAACTTGGTTTGATGAATTCGTAGTAAAAAACATTTTGGCATAACCTAAATCTAAAAGCGGATTAATCAAGTTTCTCATTTTGTCTAAATTTTTATTATCTACACTTACGTCTTGTGATTCTAGAAGTGCTGAATATAGATTTATAAAAGTATCGACATCTTTAGATTCAATAAAATTAGTATCTTCTTCTTTTGCTCTCTTTATATCAGTCTGTCTTTTACTATCTAAATTCTTAAAAAGGTTAGTTTTTTCATCATCCAATTTCAAGAATAAATCAGTAATATTAAGAAAGCTTGTATAACGAATATCAATTTTAAACTTTTCGCCCTCATTGTCAGAAAAATAATTATGCCATTGAAATGGTCTAATATCTTTAATTGATGGGCTTAAAGATATTTCAATTGATCTGTACAAGTTATCTAGCTCATTGATTAAGTATTCCGTTATCTCAAATTGTTCTTGCCTACTATTTATTAATTTCTGTTCATCATTATCAAAAAACATAATGCTGTTATGAATGCATAAATCATCTAACTCAATTGACTTCTCATCTTTACTTAGAAAAACTGGAATAGCTGCTTTTACTTGCTGCCCTCTATGTATAAAGTAAAGACAAAATTTTCTCTCTAAATTATTTATAAAATTAGAATTTGCAAAAATAGAATATTGAGGAGATTTTGCAACCTCTGTGTCCCAATTTTCTAAATCAGTTATTTTGGACAATCGAAACTTACTCATGATTAGTAGCTTCAAATATAGTGCAATGAATTAGCATAGATGAATAAATTTATAGCCTATTGAATCCAGAATGACATATTTCTCCTTTTAATGAAGATCTTAGATTTCCTTCTTGTAATATATTTGATATCTTAGAGAAAACTGAATTTACATCCTTTTCAAAAGCATTAATGTGGGCTTCGGTGTGAGCCCAAGAAGGATAAAACGCTGTTGTTGTAAGGTAGCCCCTTTCAAGCATTTCTTGGACATACAATGTTTTAATTGCCGAAGCATCGTCATGATCAAATGAGAACAAGCTTAATTGAGGGATTGGGCCAGATATACTAATTTTTAAATTATTGTCACTTGCAGCTTTTAACCATAATTCTTGCACCATTTTACCCAATCTCGTTGTGTGTGAGAAAATATCATTATTTTGCATCTTATGAATCGTAGCGAGTGCTGCAGCTGGTCCAACTGACTCTGTCCAATTCAAACTACTGACAAAGGTCTTTTCTGCATTTTCCATAACATTTCTTTTCCCAACAATGGCTGCCATTGGAAAGCCATTAGACATTGTTTTTGCAAATACAGCCACATCTGGCTCTATGTCATATAATAAGTGAGCACCTCCAGCATTCATTCTGAATCCTGAGGTAATTTCATCTAAAATAAATACTATATTTTTCTCATCGCATGATTTTCTTATCTCTGCAAAAAATGCTGCATCGGGAGTAATATTTCTTACTGTTTCTAAAACCACAACGCCAATTTCACCATCATGCTTGGCAATTAATTCTTTAAACTTAGCAGTATTATTGTATTCAAAAGGGATAGATGTTCCCTTCAGTCCTTTGGGAATTCCTAACGGGTCAAGGCCTGGAAGCAAATGCCAGCTACCCAAAGCATCTCCATCACCTAAATTAGAGGATAAATACCAGTCGTGCCAACCATGATAACCACAAAACAAAATTTTATCTTTTCCAGTAGCAGCTCTAGCCAGTCTAGTTGCTATTGACATAGCCTCTCCACCTGATCTTGCATATTTAACACATTCTGCCCAAGGATGAATATCAACAAGTAATTCAGCTAATTCTACTTCCATAGAAGTGCTTAGCGTAGACATACTTCCATTGTTGATGGTATCAATAACTTTTAAATTAACATCCTCATCTGCATACCCAAGTGTGCATGAGCCAATACCCATGTAGCACATATCTGTATAAGTATTATCATCCATATCAACAATAGTTACGCCTTTTGCAGTTTTATAATATGCAGGCCACTGACCTGGAGCAAACATCTCAGGTCTTTTAGACAGCAATTGAGTGCCGCCAGGCATTATTTTTTTAGCTTTTTTATATAAATCTTGAGTAATATCTGTATTTAATGACATTTTTTATGCATCCTCCTTTAAGGATTTTAAATAACCTGCTTCGCGAACTAGCATTGAATTAATATTTACTAATTCAGGCTGTTCATTAAAAAGAGTTAAGATTTCTTTCATTCCGAAATATTTATTCTTTTCATAAAGATTATTATAAATTATTTCTATTAACTTTAGGTCTGCTTCTTCATCTAAAGTTAATCTTAATAAAGACAATTCTTTTGTAGATTCAATAAAGTGAAGTTTAAATGACTCTTTATTAAATTTAATATAGGGCGTCACATGCTCCCTATCAGATAAAAGAATAGAATTTTTCCACGCCTTCTCCAGCGCATCAAAACTGAATACTTCAACATCCTGGCCATCTGGAAAAGGAACGTTCATAGTATTGCTTGTGTAGTCTGCATTGTTACAAATATGTTGGGTAATAACTAGGTCAATTATATCTGGATCTATTACAGGGCAATCAGAAGTAATACGAACAATTAACTTTGGTTTTTCAAGCTTAGCTATTTGATAAAATCTATCAAGAACATCTTTTTCTGAACCACAAAAAATATTAAATCCGGCATCAACGCAAATTTTAATCAGTGGTAAATCTTCTGTTCTATGAGTAGTTGCTACGAAAACTTTATCTATTTTTTTTGCTAAATTTACCCTTTCAACAACATGTTCAATTACTGTCTTATTGAATATTTTTTTTAATACTTTTCCTGGAAGTCTAGTTGACCCAGTTCTAGCCTGAATTATTGCTAAAGTGTTCATCTTTTGTATATTTTAAGAGCCAAATAACTTTTTATATCCCATAAAATTAGTCTTAAAAGTGCCAAGCAGACTCTATAGTTTCCTACAATAATTCCTCCTATTCTTGGCTTATCTTGCCTTTCATAGGTTGATATTCTAACCTCAGATATTTTTAAACTAGAGTTATATGCTAGCCATGGTATTGCGGTTCCCAATGTATTTTTACTTACTAATGATTCATTTAACTTGAAAATCTTTAATTTAAATGACTTCAGTCCAGAAAGAATATCACCATATCCATGAATTTTTTTACTATACCCTCTAAGTATTTTTTCGGACCACCTTTGATAAGAATCTCTATCACTATGGCAAATATCAGCTTCTCCATGTAAAACTGGATAGCTGATCTTTGGAATTAAATCTGGATCATGCTGTCCATCAGCATCAATTGTTGTTACTGACTCAAACCCTAGCTCTATAGCCTTTTTAAACCCTGATGCTAGTGCAAAGTCTACCCCTCTATTCTTATGAAGCTTAACAACGGTAGCTCCCAAATTTAAAGCTATGTTTGATGTTTTGTCTGAACTTCCATCATCAACAACTATAACTGGAAAGAAAATTATTACTCTTTTAATAACATCCGCAATTGTCTTCTCCTCATTTAAAGCTGGTATTACTATTACCATCTTATTGTTCGTATTATTCATTAAATTTTTTGTGACCTATGCATTGTTAAAATGTGAAGCCAACAAGGGTGATCCTTTCTCAAGATCAATATTTAAGACCTTTCCTATCAATTTTTCAGCTTGGTAAGGCGCAAAACTGTCTTGCGGACAGGGACGAAGAAAATCAAAATCTTTTTTTGTTAAAATATTACCTTTAACTAAATCTCTTGATAGGCATATACTTCTCCTTTGAACAACTCTTGTCTCCCTCTCATTATCCATTATTTCTTTAGAACCGCTACCTATCGATGCTTTTAAAGAATTAAAATCACCACACGCTTCAGAAGTTATTTTAAATCTTCTATCGAAATTCATTTCATCTTTAACTGCAAGTCTTAATTCTTCACCTTGATCAACCATCTTTCTCCATGCATTAGGAGTCATGCTGAAGGAATGATCTTGGCCTTTTAAAGAATTATCTAATGTAAAGTGTTTCTCAACTACAGCGCAATTATAAAGACCTACCGCCCCAAGAACTGTAAGACTTCCATGGGTATGATCTGATAAGCCTAAAATAATATTTTCATATTTTTGAGCATACGTCTCTAAACACTTAAGATTTATATTTTTATATCTATTTAAAATTTTACTATCATCATCATTAGTTTCAGCTGTGTAATCTGTGTTGCATTGCATTAAGCAGAAAGTATCTTTATTTTTAGAAATACACTCTACAGCTAGCTCAACCTCGCTATTTGTAGAAGCGCCTGTTGCAATGAAAAAAGGTATATCCACCTTGCTAGCAATTTCAATAATCTGATGATAGGTGATATCTCCTGATCCAATTTTAATAGCATCTATATATGGCAAAGTAGCCTCAAGAAGTTCTACAGAGTATGCAGAAGTAAAATAATCAATTCCTGCATTATGAGCTGTTTCCATTAACTCTTTAGTCCAATCAAGACTAAGTGAAGCTCTATCATATGAATCAAAAACAGATTCTTCCCATTTATCTTGATGAGGAGCATTTACAGACAAAGAATTAAAGCCTGAAGAAGATACCAGGGATTCTGCGGTAAAATTTTGAAATTTTGCAGCAGAAGCTCCTGAATCAGCAGCTGCATGAATCAATTCTTTTGCAACTGATAGGTCCCCACCATGATTAGCTGCTATATCGGCTATATAGTAAACTGGATGATCGTCTCCAATAACAAAGTTTCTTGTTTTTAATTTTTTTATATTTGTCATAATATTATTTTAGCCATGGAGGCGCTTCTGAATATAATTTATCTATTGTATCTCTTTCTTTATATGAATAAAGTGGATACTCATTAAAAAACTTTCTACTAATTACATTGATGTTGGTATCTTTTTTCTCACCAGATAAAATAAGGCTATCATTAAAATTAAAGCGGCTACATAAATTTTTTAAAAAAGAGAACTCTTCTGATGAATCTAGTGTTCCCAAATGATAAATACCATGTTTTTTATCTAATAATAGTCTTACAATCATAGTTGCAAGATCCTTATCATATAATCTATTCTGAACTATCCCTCTGTCAACAAGAATCTTTTCTTTGGATAATAATTTTCTAAAAAATAATTCATTTCTTGATGGTTTGTGTTCTGGCCATCCTTGAATAGAAGAAAATCTAATAATTAATGATCTTAATTCTGTTTTCTTTAGAATCTCATCTTCGCACAAACCCTTAAATATTCCATATTTTGATTTAGATTTAGCTAGCAACTTCTCTGTTAAATTTTCATTAAAATTATAACCATCTAACGCCAATGCAGATGACGCGTAACAATAGAAAACTTCTTTTAAACTGCAAATTTCAACAATTTTTTTATGAAGAAGAAGATCTTGCCCTTCCTCTCCTCGAAGCAGATTTATTACAAAATCAAAATCATTACTTCTTATTACAGAGATGTAATCACTACAAGAGGAGCATTCTATTAATTTAATATCTTGAAAATATTTGATTTCGGCAATATTTCTTGAAGTGCCGCTAACAACAAATAAATTTTTTTTTAACTCTTTCGAGAGACGAAGCCCAATCCAAGATGTTATTCCTAATATTAGAACTTTCACTAATGTTATTTAGCCTTTATATTCTTTTGTTAGTTCCTGAAGCTGGGGAATATCCAAAAAATCAGGATTACTATCACTAGAGTATCTAAAACCATACTTGCATATCTTTCCTATTCCAAGTGGTCCATTTTTTGCATATTCCTCTGTTGACCAATCTGAAATAGTTGGTGTTATTACAAAATGTGATTCAAACTCTACAGCATTAAGGGCATCTGTCTCACTTATAAGATCCTCATGTATTTTTTCACCCGGCCTGATACCAATTATCTCAGTATCAAGTTCAGGAGCAATTGCTTTAGCTATATCTGTAACTCTATATGATGGAATTTTTGGGACGAAGATTTCACCACCCCACATATGCTTTAAAGCAAATATAACTAATTTAACACCGTCATCTAATGAGATATTGAATCTAGTCATAGCGAGATCTGTGATTGGTAAATTTTTTGAGCCTTCTGCTACTAATTTTTTAAAGAATGGTACGATTGAGCCTCTACTACCCATTACATTGCCATACCTTACAACTGAGAATTTTACATCACTACTTCCAGAAAGATTATTTGCAGCTACAAAAATCTTATCTGAAGCTAATTTTGTTGCTCCATACAAGTTAACCGGAGATGCGGCCTTGTCTGTACTTAAAGCCACGATGTCTTTAACACCGCATTCAATTGCTGCATTAACAATATTCTGCGCTCCAAGGATATTTGTTTTTATTGCCTCAAAAGGGTTTTGTTCGCATGCAACAACTTGCTTCATTGCAGCCGCATGAATGACAATATCTACACCTTTAAAGGCCATCATTAAACGCTTCTCATCCCTAACATCTCCAATAAAAAAATCTAATTTATTTGATTTATGTGCTTCAAGAAAAATTGGATTTGATTGCATCTCAAACTGCTTAAGCTCGTCTCGACTATAAACTATTAGTTTTTTAACATCATAGTTATTAAGTATGTTTTTACAAAACTCTTTTCCAAAAGACCCGGTACCACCTGTAACTAATACTCTCTTTCCAGCTAACATTTTTTTAAACTCCAATTTCTATATTGTAAATATCTGAGACATTCTACCACGCAGAAGGCCATAATCTAGGTTCTATAAGATTGATATCTGTCTCCGAAAATAAAAGATTATTAAATGAAATATTTTTTAAAGAATCAATTTCATAAATAATTTCATTTACACTTTGCAAACTATCAAAACCTAAAATTACCTTATCAATTTTTTCTTCATTTAAAATTTGGCTTAATATCACCTGAAGAGGTTTAACATTAATTTCTCTACAATAATTATGGAATACTTCGAAGGAGGATTTCCATGTATTAAAATAGCCTGGAAGGTCTAGCGAATTTTTTAGTAGTATGCCCTGTAAAAAAACTGATCTTACGTGGACATTTACTCCTCTTTGCTCAAGAAGGTCAAGTAATCCTTCATTTTTAAATCTCTGATCAAAAATATTCATAGGAATTTGAACAATATCTACATCAAATCTATCTAATACGTGAATTAATTCTTCAGGTGTATAAACTGAAACACCTATATTATTTATAATCTTCTTGCTTTTTAATTCGAAAAGAGCATCAAATATATAACCTGAATTTTTATGAGTTGCATTAGATGGATCATGAATAAATAATCCTTCAACATTCTTCAAAGAAAGATCTTTAAGAGACTTAGATATACCTGAGCTAATTTTTTTTATTTCAAATAAGTTATTTGGATTTATTGGAGGCATCTTTGACATTACCTTCCAATCATTAACTCCTACTTTCCCTAAATTCTTTTCAGAATCTCCATATAATGGAGCAGTATCTATATATCTAGAGCCCTTCTTATATAGCAAATTCAATATAGATTTAATCTCCTCTAATTGAATCTGTTGTGTGCCTAGAATTCCATAATTTTCCATACCAAATTGGACAGTCCCAACTGAAATTTTTTTAAACAATTTATTAGTCATAATTATTTTTTTTAAGAATGCAATGAAGTCCTGAATGCTTTAAGTCATATGAGGAATATTTTTTTTGTATATCTTCTGAACACGAAGTTATTTGCAGTGGTATTTTATTAAAGAATGTATGCTCTTCCTTGATGATCTCAAAATCATTTAAAATAAAATAATTTAATAATTCATCTTTCCTAATCCTATTTGTATAAAAACCAGAATTAAAAAATAAATCTGAATGCCATACATTATCAGAAAAACGCATATTATTTAAACCATATGCAATACAGTCTTTAAGATCTATTTTGTGACTCATAATTCCCTCAGGCTTCAGAACTCTGTGCATTTCCTTTAAAAGTTTATTAAGTGCATTAATATGAATATGCTGAAGAACAGAGTGTGACCATAAAAAATCAATACTATTGCTTGGCAATTTCTCTAAAGATGAACTGCCTTCAGACATATGCTCATAATTAATATCATTAAATCCTATTATTTTAAATGATTCATCAGGATGAAACTTTTTACTATCCAATAAATCAAACTTAATTTTATTAAAATTATCTTCTGAATTTTTTAGTACATTTTTATGCAGTGGCTCTATGTCTATTAGAACAGATCGAGAGAAACCCTTAAGATGTGCTATAAATGACGACAGATTGCTTCCACCAGGACCAATTTCTAACATTGTTTTTTTACTTGATGCTGTGTTGCAGAATTCATCATAAGCATTTTGATGAAGCATATAGGTTTTAATTGCATAAGATGTATCTAGCATTTTTCCAGGAGAATAGAAGCCCATAAATTTCAGAACTCTCTTTAATATAGGTATATAAAATAATAATATTTTAAAAAAAATAATTATTGGCCATATATGTTTCCTCATCTAAGGAATTTCCTTGAAATAAAATTAAAGAATAAGATATCTAAGTATAATTTAGAGCTAACTCTTAATTTAAACCAAAGTAGTCCATCAGATTTTAATACTGGAATTCTCTCTATAGCGTAGTTATTTTTTATAAATTCTAATGGGTTGCCATGAAATGTAGTGATAACTGATGATTTAAAACAAGATGCTATAAGATTCTCAACTCTATTGTTAGACATGCCTCTAGGATAGCAAAAATGATCGGGTTGAATACCCAGCCTGGCTTGAAAAATTGATAATGACTTATTTATATCTTTTTTAATATTTATACTTGATATTGTTGGCAATTCTTCATGAAGGTGTCCGTGGCATCCAATAGTAATCAAACTATTATCTTTTATTTTATTAATCACCTCCCAGGTCATAGGTTGCATTTTTTTTGTAAAACCTGTCCTAGAGTCAATTGGAATCATTTCTGGATGTTCTATGAAGGAAGTATTTATATATATAATTGCAGGTGCATTATTCTTTTCTAAAATTGGCAAGGCATTTTCATAAAAATTTTTGTAGCCATCATCAAATGTAATAACAAAATACTGCTTTGTAAGAAATATTTTTTCTTCAATCATTTTACTTGCAGTATCTATGGAGATAATCTCACCTCGTGATTGAAGGTAGCCTATCTGCTCTTTAAATAGAATGCTATCTATATCAATTTCTAAATTTATTTGCTCTCCTACTGAGTGATACATTAAAAAATATATTCCTGGTTTTGATTTTTTATAAAAAGATAAGGTGAAACCTATAAATTTTATAAAAACTCTTAAGTTCATAGAAATAGAATAAATTTTTTCTCTCATATTAACTCTTCATACATATTAAGGTTCTTAGTTACGAGATCTCCTATACCAAAATTTTTAACAATCCTATTTGTTCCATATTTACTTAAAGTAGTTAAATATTCATGGTCATCTAATAAACTAAATACTGATTTAACAGTTTGCTGAATATCATCAGGTTCTACTAAGATTCCAGAATCTCCAAGAATAACTGAAGTTTGACCCACATTTGTTGCTACTATAGCTACTCCAGATAGCATTGCCTCAGGAATGACATTAGGGAAAGACTCGCTAAAAGAAGTTTGAACCAGAATGTCTAGACAAGGATAAACTTCATTGATTTCCTGTGTTGCTCCAATAAAGTAGAAATTTTTTCTTTTTTGAAGAGGAACATTTAAAAGAAGTTCATCTTTTCGAGTCGGAAGTTCTTCTCCAATTAAACAAAAATTTACATCAGATCTTTTTTCTAATATTTCTATTGCAACAGAAATAAAGTTTTCAAAACGTTTTAACGGATCGTATCTTCCGCAACATCCTATAAATATATTCTCTGTATTTATTATCGGAAAGTGCTTTATTTTGAGGGCAACTATGGCTTCAGATGATAGAGAATCTTTTGGAGTAAACTCATCTGGATCAAAGCCATTTTCAATGAGAATGCTATTTTTGGATGAATATCCAATACTAATATGAAAATTTAAAGACTCTAAAGAACAATAGACTATTTTTTTTGGTAGGTGTGAGAAAAATCTAATAAATTTTGCTATAAAAACTGTAGAGAACTTATTAAGATTTGTATCTAAATTATTGTGTCTGATACCCCATATATGAGGTATTTTATAAAAAAATATAGATGAAATAATATCAAAGAATATAGCATGATACATCCATGAATAAATAATAGAGGGCTTCCATGTTTTTACAATACTCCTAAATACAAAGATAGCTTTTATAAAACTTAAAAGATTTGATATATTTAGATTATGAACATCTACTCCAAATTCATAAAATTTTTCTTCAATATCCCTTTTTGAATCTAAAGATACAACTAAATAATCCACTTCATCCATTGAATTTTTTATAAGACGCAATAAGCTCTTTTCAGCACCTCCAATTGGAAGAGATGTAATGAGGCATATTACGCGTTTTCTATTTAAATTGATCAACAAGTAATTTAACTCCTACTTTAAAGGTATGAGTATACTTTTTATCAATGGTTGAAAAAATATAATCAAATGTAGTTTTTTGTCTACCGGCATATTTGTCTATAACATCATCAATGCAAACAATTCTTTCTATATTCTTCTTAGTATCTTCTTTAAATTGATTTAGCATCCCTTGGTTCCAATCATTATGATGATAGCAAACAGTATAAAGTCCAGGAAAAAAAGCTTTCATTTTCCACCTTTGAGTTGGAATTATTAAAAGATTATCTCCTCTTTCGTATGGAAGTCTGTGGTGTCCATCTAAAATTATAGAGAAGGAAAATTCCTTAAGAATCTTTAAAGTAAATTCATCATAACTATGATTTGGGCCTATCCAACACCTAGGGTTTATACCAATCTCCTGAAGAATTTCTGTACCTTTTTTAATCTTTTCTCTTTGAATTTGAGGGTCTACTCCAGCAAACTCACTCCTAGGGCTCAACCCAAATATTCCTGGATTATCAGTTATATAAACATGATCATATCCATGAAGACATATTTCATATCCTTTTTTGTACATATCTAAATATCTAGATTCAAATTGTGAATTTTTACTCCATTTTGCAACTGAATCATCTCTATTTTTTGGAATTACTGCAACAGCTGGTTTGATGTCTAAAGAATCTAAAAAATATTCAATCTGATCCCAAATTTTCCAATTCATTGATTCATTGATATCATCAAATCTAATAAGGAATTTGGTTTGAAAAGCTTCTTTCATCGTTACCTTTTATTTAATTGGTCTGATTCAAAAAAAGTAATCATATCATTATTTATTTTTTTAACATCATAAATATCCTTAGCTCTTTTAATGGCATTTTTACCGTGCTTTTTTACCAATTCATTATCTAATAGATAGATTTTCATTTTAGCTGCTAAATCATAAGAGTCTTTTACCTTAACCAATAACCCTGTTTCATCATTAACTATAACCTCTCTACACCCTGGAACGTCTGAAACTATTGATGGAATGCCCATTGCTGCTGCTTCTTGGCATGTTCTTGGAAGCGCTTCTCTATAAGAGGGTAAAAGTAATATTTTGCACTTTTTCATTTCATTAACTACATCGTCAGTAAAGCCACAATATTCAATATATCCCTTTGCTTGCCATTCATATATGTTGTCTAGTGAAAAGGATGATGGGTTCTCATCCACATCTCCATAAAAGGCAACTCTAGGTGAAAGGCCTTCCTTTTTCAAAATCTTAATTGAAGCTATTATTTCATTAATACCCTTGTGTTTTAAAAGCCTTCCAAAATATGCAAAATCATACTGTGCATTGTTATATAAAAATGTAGTGCTGTTAAATTTTTCTAGATCGACACCAATGCCTTGTATTTTCTTTATTTTCTTTTTGTTAAAGGTCATTGACGATATTAATTTTCTATCATCGTCATTAAGAACAATAACCTTGTTTGCAAAAAATATAGCTAAAGAATACATAAGTCTAATAACAGGTCTCATTAAATATTTAACTGAAATGGAGTTTTCAGTAAAAACATAGCCCATTCCTTCTATTAATAAAATTCTTTTTTTTACCCCTAGAAGCCATGATGCGATTGATCCATAAAGTATTGGTTTTATAAAATATAAAAGGATGCCATCCGGTTTTATTTTTAAAATTAATTTAAATATGTCAATAAAGAAATATATATCTTTAATAAGAGATATTTTGGCTCTATTTCCTGATATCTTGAATGTTGAAGCGCCTAAATCATTCAATTTTTGTGTAATTTCATTAGACATATCAGGGGCCGCACAAATGACTTTACAACCCTTATCAACTAAATCTTTAATGAGCTCACCACGAAAATTGTAAAGTGAAAAAGATTGGCTGCTTATGATTAGTATGCTTTTCATTTATTTTTTAAAAAGTTTGGAGTAGTTCTTGATAAAATAAGTAAAATAAAACCTATCATCACGTATATGTCAGGCTCTCTGTATATTGGGCTTATAAAACTAATCGCAAAGATACCAGTTAAGACGCCTAATGAGATTCCAAAATATTTTGAATGTTTGAATTTAAATAAGCTGTAAATAATTGAAAGGAAGAATGTATACCAAAGTGTTACGCCAATAAAGCCGTAGCTAAGAGCTATCTCAAAGAAATTATTATGACTATTAGTTAAAACTCCCATTTCTTTTTCATAAAGCACTCTTGAATTGTCTGGTCCCAGTCCAAATATAGGATTTTCACCAATTCCTTTTAGATAAATATCATATGCTTGTGATGTAAAATCACTTCTCGAGTATGCTCCTCCTTGTAAGATGCCGTACTTATTTATTCCTGGAAAGTAAGGTTCTAATTTAAAAAATAAAAGATTAAAAGCGGGAATATTAGAAAAGTACCTTAAAACTTGATCTCCATATAAAATAATATAGATAGATGTAGGTAAGAAAAGTAATAAAAAATTAATAATAAAAGCTTTAAAGTTATTAAAACTTATCCAAATAAATATAACTATTAAACAAAATAAAAAAGATCTTGAACTCTCAAGAAAAAGGATAGCTATAAAACCCAGAATAGAAGTAAAAAATATAAGTAACTTTATATTTTTTTTAATGCTTTTTTCATGCGCAATAATAGCCAACAAAAAAATAGATAAAAAAGATATTCTAAGCCCTACAGGATTTTTTGATTCTACCTGGTCACCTTCGGCGATAATATAATTTGAATAATCAATTGAATTCAATACATAAATACATAGGAATACAAGAATTAAAGACATTATTAAAACTATAGATTGTATATTAATTCTATACTCGGAATTTACTGATAATAAAGAAAATAAGCAAAGTCCATATGAGATTACTATTAATTCTTTAATTGCAATATAGTAATTAGTTACCAAGAATCCACACAAGAAGAAGTAAATAAAACAAAAAGATAATAACAATTGACTTAACTGAATTGAATTGATTGAACTTACTTTAATACTTCTAATAAAGGAACTTAATGCCAGCGGCATAAGAACAATAGATGATAATAAAGAAGCAACATATGTAATGGGAGGAAGTAGCAATAAGAAGGATAAAAATGCAAAGCCAATTATAAGGGTAGATTTGTTATATAAAATTTTCATGCTGCTTTAATAACTGAAAGCCACAATTTTAGGATAGGCTCAGAAGTAAAATTATTTTGAACGAAAGATGAGCCTGCTATAGAATATATCCTCCTTCTATCATGGTCCTCGATAAACTGCCTAATATTTTTTTCTAGATAAGCCTTATCTAAAGATTTTAATAAAACTCCATATTGACCATCTCCTAAAATTTCACTTGGCCCGTAATTGCAATCATATGCCATAGATGGAATTCCAAAAGAAACTGCTTCCAAGAGAGAGTTTGGGAAACCTTCTAATGTGGATAGTGATATGAACATATCAGCATCATAAAACATTTCATTGAGAATAAAATTATCAGAAATTATGTTAACTTTATTTTCTATATTTAATGTTTTAGTTAAAAGCTTGATAGCTTGCTCTTCTGGTCCATGCCCATAAATGGTTAAATTCAAGCCTTCATTCAGAATCGGTGCAAGGGTTTTTAGTAAAATATCACAATTCTTGGTTTTTACAATTCTTGAAATAGTAACAATATTCTTAACTCTTTTTCTCATATTGATTGCTTTATTTTTCATATCTACTGAGGGTGCAATATTTGGAATTACACTTATATTAGTCAATCCCCATTGTTTCTCCATTTTCTCTTTTAATCTTTTTGTTTGAACAATTACTTGAGAAGAAAATTTATAAACAATTCTTGTCACAAGTCCTAAGAGCAAATTCCTTCCAGAATTAAAAGGATCGCTACGTTCACAAACAACAAATTTAATTTTTATAAATAAAAGAGAAATAAATACGAGAATAGAAGTGTGATTTAAAAATACAATAACCATATCTGTATTATTTTCTCTAACTACTTTTCTTATATTAATTAATTTATTAATCCTCTTAAAGTAATAGTTTCTTGGAATACTAATATAATCATCATTTAGAGTCTTACTTAGAGGGATATCTGTCGTTATTAGGCGGGTATTTTTATAGTTTTTTTTTAGGCTCTTATATAGCAATGAAGCAGACCGCTCGGCTCCTCCGATTTCTAATGTAGGTATAAAAATATCTATTTTTTTAAACTTATCTTTCATTCTATAATTATTTTTATTTCTAGCTCAAAGAATTACTAAATTTAAATCAATCATTGAGTTGTATATAGTCTTCGCCTCTAAATAATCAATATTAATAAGCTTTGCTATATCATTTAGTTCTGTTTCTCCATCACAATAACAAAGAAACTCTCTTATTTTAGAAGAATTTTTATTAGGGCCAGTTTTACCAGGAATGCCATAATCTAGATATTGACTTAAAAAAGGTTCACCAATGGTATTGGATATTGGAAAAAATGAATTTTCAAAATCATCAATAATCGAAGCTATAAGCTTAAATGATTTAGATAAGCCTTCTTTAGATATAAAATCTAAGTTATCTTTTGATGTGTGGTATTCATCATATTCTTCAAATTTAGATCTAAATATACATGTATATGGAAGGTCGACTCCAGGCCAGCAAAATTGCCTTTCATCACTACCTCTTTGTGAAAATGGATACTCTTTATATATTAAGTTATTTTTCTTTAATGATCTTTTTAAGAATATTTCTGATAATGATGTATGTTTTCGTGAGCCGATATAACCATAATCTGAGTTATCACCAAGACAAGTTAAAACATATCCTGCAAGCATATTTTCTTTAAAAACATCTTTTTTTAATGATAAAAGAGCAACAGCACCTATTGTTTCTGGCTCCCAATAAATAAAATAGGAATACCTAAGGCCATTTTTACCTTTTAAATATTCTAAATATTTAGCTACTAATATAGATACAGCTGGACCAGATAATTCATTATTTGCCAAAGATGGGTGACAGAGGTAAGTATTAAAATTAATTTGCTTTTTTGATTGCCCTTTGAAAGCTAGCTCACCAACAGTGAGCTTACCTGTTTCAAATTTTGAATCTATTTTTATGAATAATTCATCATATTTTGAAATTTCATCAAATTGATTTTTAGTTACACAGAAACTCCACTCATCACTATAATAATGAGTTAAATATGGTATAGCGTCGTCATATTTAGTAGAAAAATGTAAGTTTTCTTTTAAATCTGTAAATTTAATTAGTTTTGATACTGGTTTTGAATAGGATGAAACGTGTAAGTTATTGTCACTAATATCAACAAGTTTTTTACCTTCTTTAGTTGCTATATAAGCTTCTCCTATTATCCAATTTTTAGGGATTGTCCAATCACCAACCCTTGCATCGGAATTCCAATTATAAAACTTTAACTTACCAAGGGTATCTTGGATAGAATTTAATGTACTAAGATACTCAACATTCATTAGGGATCTAGGCCACTGATATACTTTTAAAATCCAATCCCAGGAATTATTAAGCTCATCTTTAAGATTAAAATTTGAACTATTTTTCACGATGGATAACGCCATCCTTGACCCTGTAAACAATATCAAAATATTGAGCAAGGCTTGTATCGTGGCTTATAAAAACTACAGCTTTTGCTTTATTCCAGTTTAAGATATTAGGAATAATTTTATGTGCTAGATCTGAATCTAAGTTACTAGTTACTTCATCAAAAAAACTAATTCGAGTTGATTTTTTATAAAGAGCTCTTGCTATACCAACTCTTTGTCTTTGGCCTCCGGAAAGATTTCCCCCAAGTTCACCAAGACTCTTTTCTTTTCTACTATTTATTTTTTCTTCCAAATCTGCCAAACCAGAGATCTCTTTAACTTTAGAGAGTCGATCATAATCTATATTATTTTCACTCATTGTAATGTTGTAGTCTAAATTTTTATCAAAAATAAATACTGACTGACCGCAATATGATGCATAACGCCAATAATCAGAAATAAATGAGATATCTTCATCTATACTAATATTTATATCTCCAGAAGAAAGAATCTTAAAACCAGATAATACATCCAGTAATGTAGTTTTTCCACTCCCACTCTCGCCAAATATTGCAATTTTGTTATCAGTGTCAATTGAAAAATCTGAAATATCTAATTCCCAGTTTTCATTACTCTCGTATATATATTTACCTGAATTAATTGTAATTAGTTTATTTTTATCAGTTACATTTTTATTTTTATATATTTGAGAGGAGATATCTTTTTTGACTTCATCAAAAAGCATATTAATTACTGTAGTTGAATAAATAAGGTAATTGATAGAACCCATGACCCTGCTTGCTGATGGCATTAGTCGAACTGCTGCTGCTGCAAATACTCCTATAATCGTTATTACCTGTGATCCAGAGGACCCTGAGTTAATGACAATATAAACTGATAGAAATATTGACATTACTGCAAAGAATTCAATCCACATTCTTGGTAACTGACTCATCCAGTGAGCCTGATAGTTTGCTTTATTACCTTTTCTATTATGTTTTTTGTAATCTTGAAGAAATAGAGGGGCTGCAGAGGATATTGATAATTCTTTAAAGCCATCAATTGCTTCCCTTAAAACTTTTAGCCTTAATCCAAAATGAAATTGTCTTTTAGTTCCTGAGTCATCAAGTGGTTTTCTTAAGATCATAACAAAAGCATAAGAAAGTGTTACAACCATAGCCATAACTATTAGGGATGTTTTCCAATCTAGTAACATCAGGAGACATAGCATGAAAGTAATTACAACAATCTCAGCAACTAAAGAAAATAATGAAATTAAAACAGAAAAATTAAATTGATCTGTCTCTTGTATACAATTTCTAATATAGTCACTTGAGTCATTAGAATAAAAAATTTCTGGTTGGCTTGATAAATATTTCAACGCTAACTTTTCAGATAAAGAAGCTTGTGCATTAAAACAAAAAACTGATTGAATGTAATACAACGTAGTTGTGTAACAAGCTTTTATAAAAAAAATCATTACCAATATAATTAAAAGAGTCGATAAATCATATTGTGATGAAAGGTTATTTAGAAACTCTAATAAAAAACTACTGCCTTCAACTACATCATTTCCAGAACTAGGAATTATTGTCGATATTAAAGGAACTATCATGCTAATTCCAAGGACGTCAAAGATAGCTCCAATGGAAACAAAGAAAACCATAATGAAGAAGTTTCTTCTTGTTTTTTTGCCTGAAAAATCAAGTATTTCTAATATCTTTTTAAATGATTTAAACATTACTTTTTCTTATAAAATATATTGTTCTATTATAGTCATTATCGTCATTTGCAGTTACCTTGAGTCCATATCTTTCAATATCATTCATTAATTCATTTACTATGGGCTGATTTAATATATTGTAATCAAAAATTATTTCTACATTAGGATATGAAGAAATTATATTTTTTATAAAATTTAAGACCGCATCTTTATCAAAGTGATGAAGAAAATTTAAGGCGATAACGGTTGAAGCCATAAATTCGATATTAAATTTAAAATCTTTCGCATCACCGTAAATAAAATTAATATCCTTATACTTTCGTAGTTGATTTGCGCATTTGATAACATTCTTATCATTATCGATACATAAATATGAAGAAAACTTTAATCTTCTTCCGAGAAAACCTAGCCCTCCACCAAAATCAATAATTCTTCCTATATTATTATCATTATTTATTTTATCCATAATAAATTTTTGATAACTTGTTGCAGATGCTAGTTGAGTGATATGCCATGGCTCTATTTTATAAAATAATATATACCAATATATGATTAATAATTCTAATACAGAGACTCTAAAAAATATTACTCCCTTTATAAAAGAGAAAAAAGTTTTTATTTTATAAAAAATAGTCATTCTAATTGAGCTCAAGCATACAATTTACTGTATTTGCAAAACGATCTATTGGAGAATAATTCAAGTTTTCATCATTTCTTGTGATTGATGATTTCATTTCTTCTTCTAGTAAGTCAGGGAATGAGTCTTGGTTAATCTCATAGAGATTTTTTCCTATAACCCTAAAGTTAAATTTAGATAGGTAGTCTTTTGAAAAGATTGGAGATTCCGCAGGCAATATTACTTTCCCGCCCATATTGAGATATTCAAAAATAACACTCCCGCCAATCGAAAAAACTACTGCATTCTCTTTTATGGCACTCTTAATAGGAAACTCTAAATTAAGAATCTTTATTTCATAATTTTTTATTAAGTCTTTATAAATTCCTATCCATCTTGCTCCTGCTTTAACTGGAGGAGTTTCAATAAGTTGATTTGGATGCTCCTTAATGTATACAGAAAATTGAGATAGCTCTTTTAGCCTTTTAATAATTGAAAATTGGGCTGTTAAGCTATCAAAAAATGGTAAGTTTGTTGCTTCGGGTTGGTAATGCAAATAAATAATTAAAGAATCCTTATCTAATATTGAAGTTGATAATTTTTTGTATTCGTTTTTCCAAAAAAATAAACGAACTCTCTTAAATAAATCAAAGGGATTTCTAAATAAAAGCTTAGAAATTTCAAACTCTTTATTTTGTTGATTTTGTAGCTCGCTACCAGGGTTGTTTTCTGCTTTATTTAATAAGCTTAATTTAATGAAATTAGATTTATATAAATTTTCACTAAGATTAGTAATTCTTTTCTTTGATAGAAGTCCTTCCCATAAAGTTTGAGACCAAGGAAGAAAAGCTGGTCCTAGGTATAAAATCTTACCTCCGTACCTTTCAACTGTAGTTGCAAATAAATAATCTTCAAAACTATGAGGGACCATGTTGTACCAAATTTCTTTAATTTCATTTTCGATAACAAATGACTTTATTTTTTCCAGCAATAAAGTTGCTTCAAATAAAAACCTGTAGAAATTTGAATTCCTATGCAGCCCTGGACTTCTTTCCCATAATCCAATTACATCAGAGCCATTAGAAATAAAGTCAAGATCATTCTCATCTAAGGCAAGTGTATTTTTATGTGCTTTAAAGTTTAGTTGTTTAATTGAGTCATCAAGATCTAGATCTTTATCATTTAAAAAATTAGCAATACCTATATTTATATTTTTTAAATTGGATTCGATACTCTTTATATGTTCAAGCTCATTTAATAAAGATAGATGAATATATCTTGTCATCTAATTACCTTGATACTAATAAGCTTAAAGAATATGCTTTTAAAAAGGTTTTAATCTTGAAGAATAACTTCCCCTCTGGCTGGATAAAGTATGCTTTTCTGAACCCTTTTGTTACTTTTCCTCCCCTGTGTAATAAAAGATGGCCATTAAAAGTCCAAGCAGTACCTTTATTTCCAAGCACGTCTTTAATAAAAGGTTTTAATAATTCACATTTGCTATTATCTAAAAAGTTACCAATTCCAGGATTCCCTCTGAATTCCAGAGGTAAGCCCCCCATCTGATTAGGAGTGTTAATTTTCAAAGTAAATCCAACTGCTGTATGAGCTGCAGTTAAAACATCTGATCTGGGAATACTATTAGAATTTTCAATATATTGGAATGCTCCATAATCGGGATCTAGAACATCTGTAAGATAAACCATTGATGTTAGGCCTTTAGCCTCATCATTATGATAATCAGACAATCCTCCAAATTTTCTTATATCCTCAGTTTTGCTATCAGGCACTGCAAATCTAATTTGTCTATGCATTTTAGTTATATCTAAACCGAAACACTGTCTATATCTACTGATGATACTTTTTTCCAAATGCTCCAACTCTTCTGACTTTGGTGGAATATAGTCATGGGTTCCCAAATTAATATCAACCTTTTCATCCAAAGACTTTAAAGAAATATTTTCATAGAAATGAATTCCAAAATCAGTTTTAAATAACCTTTCACGAGCAATTAAAAAAAGAAATGATTTTCTTGCTGACTTTGGTAGTAAATTTGCTGTCCTTTTTAATAATTTCATAGAACCTAAATACCCATTTTTAGATAAAGATTCTTCTAAGTCTGATATAAGATTTAAGTTATTGAAGCTTTCGGAAGGCCAGAATTTATTATTTAATTGAAGGGATTCTTTTGGATCTAGAGGGCTATCTAATATCATAAAATAATTATATATCTATACTAAAAAATTATAAATCTAAATCCAATACAAATCTTAGAGCATCAGAACGCTGGGCAGCCAGAATAGGCAAACTTATTATGTTTGTATTATTAGAAATAACTTGTTGTAAATTCTCTGTAATTTCATTTATAGCATTAGGCTTCCAGAGTGGAAATGTTTTAGGTGTAAATACGCTCTTAGTATCAATAATAGATAATTTTTGTTCAAAAATATCTTCATATTCAGAAATGGCTTTTTTTTGAAATGCTTCTATAGTCCCTTTATCCATTCCTATTTTTGTAACAGGTTGTTCAATACAAATAAATTTATTATTATTGGAAGAATTGTGGTAATTAAAATAATTTGTTGCCCTGGTATGAATCATATCTAGATCATAGTTCATGTAGTAATAATGACTTATATCGGGTTTTGAATCTAACTTAAGATAATGAAATAAACATGGTCTATCTAAAGAGTGGATTTTTCTATCTTCCATAAAAGTTAAATGATCACTTGCTATAAAAAGTAAATCGTATTTACTTTTTTTATCACCGAACGAGACGAATGAATCTTTAGTAGAAATTAAAAAATTATCTTTAATAATTTCTGCATTATTTTTAATTAAATAGCTCAGCATAGATTCTACAAGCTTTCCTAGCGGTCCTTCTCTTGGGTACAAACTAAAAGAATTATCAGAAATAATCTCTCTTGAGGCAGCAATAATTTTATCTTTGATAGGGTCTTTTTTGAGCGTTTTAGAAACCTCATCGTCATAAATTCTTATTCGGCCTCCAAATTCTAGATAATTATAATTATTAGAGGCAAGATTATTTACATCATTTACTAAAAACTTTTCACTTAACTTAATAAAATCATTGCTTAATGAGCCATATTTAAGATTTAAAAGCTCTTTAAGAGTGAGGTCAGCTGGATTAATTTTTAAAAAATTAATATTTGCATCAAGCAAATCTTTTTTTTTGGCTTCAGGAAGGTCTGTTAAATCAGGTATGCCAAAGTCACTTGAATAACTCCCATTATAGAAGGAGCCATATGAGATCCCGATATCCCTATATTGATCTTTATCAATATATCTCTCAAGAAGATTCTTTTCATCAGAATTAAGATTCTCCATAAATTGAGGTCCTATATCTACTTGATCTTCGAATATAGTCAAAGGATTAAGTATGCCACCTATAGATTTTTTTGGGCTTACCAAAGAAACTGTATGTCCTTTGTCTAATAAATTACATGATATCAAAAGAGCAGCAAAACCACTTCCGTATACAACAATATTTTTATTACTACTCATAAAGACTATCTTTTTGTAATAACAAAAACTGATCCAAGTAATATGGGCAGAGT
>MDSY01141527.1_pt1 | contig 23190 bp, 3 predicted proteins | sample 811131 | NCBI WGS metagenome assembly MDSY01 (sample SAMN05326643, study PRJNA326480) | marine metagenome | isolation source: seawater | place: Atlantic Ocean: South West | collected 2010 | reverse complement strand
GATACAAACAGGATTTGAAAGTAGAGTAAAGATTCAAGATATTATATCGAATCAACTTCCAAATTATATTTTGGATGAGAGTCATCTTACGTCTGATTTTCTTAAACAATATTATATTTCACAAGAATATCAAGGTGGTCCTATTGACCTTTCTGATAATCTGGATCAATATTTAAAATTAGATAATTTAACTCCCGATGTTATAATTGATTCTACTACTACAGTTGGTATTACTACTGTTGGTGCTAAAACAATTAGTGTTAGCAGTACAAAAGGATTTCCAAACCAATATGGTTTGTTGAAGATTGGTGATGAGATAATAACTTATACTGGAAGTACAACTAATACATTTACAGGTTGTGAACGTGGATTTAGTGGGATTACAACTTATCATCATTCTTTAAATAGTGAAGAATTAGTATTTTCAACCTCAAATGCTGCAGAACATAAGGAAAATGCAAATATTCAAAATTTGAGTTCTTTATTTCTTAAAGAATTTTATAAAAAAACCAAAAGAACATTTACTCCTGGATTAGAAGGATCTAATTTTACTCCTACTTTAGATGTTGGTAATTTTATAAGAGAAGCAAGATCTTTATATGATACTAAGGGTACTGATGAATCGTTTAGAATATTATTTAATGTTCTTTATAATGAAAAACCAGAGATTCTAAAATTAGAAGAAAAATTAATTAAACCATCTTCTGCAGAATATGTAAGAAGAAGAGTTGCTATTGCAGAACCAATTAGTGGTGATCCATTAAAATTGGAAGGAGAATCTATATTTAAAAGTAAATTAAACACTAATATTAATGTTTCAGTATCACATGTAGAACCATTTAATAGAATAGGAATAGGAACTTATTATAAATTTGAATTATTTGTTGATAATACTGGATCTGACGATATTTCTAATAATTTTACCGTTATTCCAAATACAAAAGCAATAGAAAATGTTAATAATGGTTCATCTGTTATTACAGTAGATTCTACAATTGGATTTACTACTTCAGGTATTATAATATCTGGTATTAATAGTATTACATATACAGATAAAACTGTAAACCAATTTTTAAATTGTACTTGGGCAGATAATTCTACTGGAATTGGAACAGCAGATAATATAAGATCTGATGATTATTATTATGGTTATGAAAGTGGTGATATAACAAAAGAGGTTAGATTAAGATTTACAGGTGTAATATCAGATTTTATTCAGGATGGATCTTTAATTGTTGCCGAAAATGATATTATGGAGGTAAAATCCATTGGCGATAAGGTAGAAAATCCACAAGATAATAAGAGTTATAAGCAAATATTTGCAAATTCATGGATTTATAATACCAGTTCATCTTATAAAATGAAAACTGCTGAAGAAGCAAATCAATCAGCGACTCTTTATACTACTATTGATAGATCTAGTTTAAAATATGGAGATAGAATAGAAGTTGTTGATGATACACTTAATAAAGTAATATGGCCAATTAATGATACTATCCCATATGTGAATTCACCAATTGAATATGGAAGTAATTCTGTTAGTATTGAAAACTTTTTTAGCAATGAGGAATGGAATAAGTATAAAGGTGACAATTTGTCCATAAGAAGAAAGATAAAAACAGCAAATAGTTTAACAACTCCTATTCAATTTGGTAATAATGTAGTAACTTCTGATGTTCAGAATGTATATTTTGATAATGATAGTGCATATGTAACATCAAATTCTTTACCATCTTATAGTCCTGATGCAACAGATGATAACCCTTTTCCATATAATACACAAATAACATCTACAATTATATCTTCTGAATTAAATCTTACTACTGATGGAGATGATGGAAGGTTAATTGATAAGATTGATGTTGATAACAACTTATATACTACTATTGAATTTGCTAATGATGTTAGATTTGAGACAGGAGATAAAATTTTCTATCAACCATCAGCATCTTCTTTAGTTGGTATAGAAACTGGTATATATTACGTTGGTAAATTTTATTTGAATGACAAAACAGAAAAGTATGAATTACTTCCATCTGGAAATCCAAAAGACAGTAAAACAATTAAATTATATGGATCTAATTCAGGTATTTTATTAGATCGATACATTAAATTATCTCCACCACTAGAAGAGAATGATGGTACCCATAAATTTACATTATATTCCCAAAAATCTGGAATTATTGGACCTCAAAAATTATTAAAGAAATTTCCATTATCACCAAATATTAAAAATGGAGATAAAGTAGAAACTACTTTTGGTGGTATTGGTATGTTAATTAATGGTGTTGAAATAGAAAATTATAAGTCATTAGATAAACTTTATTATGGTCCAGTGGAATCAGTATCAGTATTGAATGGTGGTAGTAATTATGATGTTATAAATCCACCAGATATAAAAATATCTGGTACTAATGCTACACCTGCACTTGTCCAACCAGTATTGAAAGGGTCAATAGATAAAATTTATATTGAAAAACAAGATTTTGATATTGATAAGATTGTTTCTATAGGAGTTACTGGTGGTAATGGTGGTGGATATTCTTTAGAACCAATACTTAAACAAAGATCTAGATCAATATCTTTTAGTGCTAAATCAACTAATGCTGGTGGTGGTATTAATACATCACTTACAGGTGATGATGTAGGAAAAATTACATTTGATGATGTTCATTATCTTGAAGAAGGTGAAGCAATAAGATACCAATCAATGGGTAATCCATCTCCAACTATTGGTAATGTAGCAGACGGGTTATCTCTAAATAATTTTTCAATATATTACCCACAATTTATTAATGCCTATACAATCAGATTATTTGAAACAAAAGAAGATCGTGTTGCGGGAATTAATCCAGTTATATTCAATGGAGATGCTGGATCTGGATCTCAAAAATTTAGTACAGTTAAGTTAAAAAATACTTTAGTTGATATTAAGGTATTAGATGGTGGTCAATTTGAAAATAGAAAATTATTGGTTAATCCATCAGGAATATCAACAAATTATAATACTATTACTTTCGAAAATCATGGTTTTAATAGTGGGGAATTAATTCAATATTCTTCTGTAGTTGGTCTTGGTAGTACTGAACCTAGAAATATTGAGGGATTATCAGTATCAAAACAATATTATATTCTTAAAAAGGATGATAATTCTTTCAGTTTATGTGATGCTGGTATTGGAGGTACAATATCATCTAATTATATTTCTGGAAATATAGTTGGTTTAGGTTCTACTGGTACTGGATATCAACAATTTAAGTACCCTGATATTAAAGGTGTTGTGAATATAATTCCTGTAGGTACGGAAGGATCTTCTGGAATTACAAGTACTATTACAATAACACCTTCTATTAAAGGATCTATTACTGATTTGTATCTTTGCGATAATGGAACTGGATATGGGACAACAATTTTTAATATTAAATCAGATCCTACTTTTATTATTAAAACAGGACAAGAAGCTGCATTAACTCCAAATGTTCTTAATGGTCAAATAGATTCAGTAAATATTGGATTTGGTGGTAGGGAATATTTTTCAATACCAGATTTAAGAGTAATAGATCCTACAGGAAAGGGTTCTGGAGCAGAAATTAGAGCAATTGTAACTGATCAAAAAATTACTGGAGTTGAAATTTCCAATCCAGGTATTGGTTATTCAACAGGTTCTTCAATTTTAGTTGAACCAGCAGGACAAAACTTAAAATTATCAGCAAATGTTAGATCACTTACAATTAATAATCAATATAAATATGGTAATTCTAGGTTAGTAGATACTGAAAATAATTTAAAATATTCTGTGATTGGATATGATCCAATTATATTTGATGATGTTGATGAGGAGGGTGAACCAAATGGTGTTTCTGGTATCATTGGATGGGCATATGATGGAAATCCAATATATGGACCATTTGGATTAGACAATCCAAATGATAGTCCATCAAAGACAACATCTGTAAGGAGGTTGGAATCTGGATATGTTAAAAATATTAGTAAAATTATTGATAGACCTGTAGGATTTGACGCTGGATTTTTTGTTGAGGACTATGAATTTGTTGGTGGTAAAGATCTTGATGAATATAATGGTAGATTTGAAAGGACTGTAGATTTTCCTAATGGTGTTTATGCTTATCATGCAGTTATAAACTCTGGTGATTTTCCAGTATTTCCATATTTTATAGGAAATTATTATAGATCATTACCAATTCCAGAAAATATTACTACTGTTAATCAATCTACTTTTGATTTTAATAATTCTGGTGTACGAAGAAATACTTTTCCATATAACGTATCTGAATATGATGCAAATAATGATTTTATCCTTGAATCAAATGAGTCTTCTGCATTTTATAGTGATATTAATCAATCCCGATATATAGAAACTCAAAAAGTTGAAATAGAATCAATTTCTAGAGGATCTATATCAGGATTTGATATATTAAACGATGGAAATGAATATAAAACAAATGAAATATTAAAATTTGATAATTCTGGTACAGAAGGTAATGGATTATCAGCAAGAATATCTTCTATAAAAGGTAAAGATCTTCATTCTCTCGAAACAACTATAGAAAGAGATGATGATGCTTTAATAACTTGGAATGAGGATAAATTAAATGTTATAATTTCACCAAATCATCAATATAACAATAATGATTATGTTATCCTTTCTGGTATTTCAACAGATTTATCTGATATTCCTGGATCTTATAAAATTGGAATAACTTCATTTGTTACAAATACAATATCCACGATTGTTGATTCTCCAAGTTCAGGATTTACAACAGAAATATATGTTTCTAGAATACCTGAATCTGTTTCTATTGGAAGTAGTATTCAAATAGGAGTAGAAACTTTAAGAATTTTAAATATTTTCGATAATCTCAATGTTCTTAGAGTAAAGAGGGATCAAACTAATTATGGCACAGAACACCCAATAGGAACTGGTGTAACATTCCTTACAGATTCATTCCAAATTGATAAAAAAATAGATTATTTTGAATCATCAAGAAAAAATAAAATATACTTTAATCCATCCAAATCAGTTGGTATAGGAACAACACCAGGAACTACATATCCAGTATCTTTTAAATTTGCAGATAATGATATTATAAGAAATATTCCTGTAAGACAACTTTATATTGAAAATCATAAATTTCTGAATAATGAAAAGATCAATTTGACTGTACCTACTGGTCTTGCTAATATTTCAATTTCGACAGATAGGGGTGAATCTGGAACAATATTTGATTTACCATCATCTTTGTATGTTGTTAATAAGGGTGTTAATACAATAGGAATAAAAACTGGAATTGGTACAGCTAGTGATGGATATGAATATGAAGATGTTTATTTCCGTAGCATAAACAGTATGGATAGTGATGAATATTTATTGGAAAGTGTTGATACAAAACAAGTTACATGTAGAGTTGAACGTATAAAATCTGTTGTATCAGTATCAACTGTTGGAACACCTAATTCTGGATTACATGAATTAAGTGATAATGACCAAATTTCATTAGTTGTTAAACCAAATATTACTGCAGGAATTGGTTCTGATTCTAGTGTAATAGTAAAAAGAGATCCAGATACAGGATATCTATTAATTAATCAAATTACATTTGATGTTGGTAATGTTAGTACCACAAATAATACTATTACTTTAGATTCTAAAGGATCTAATTTAAAAACTGGTGATAAAGTTTTATATTCTGGTAGTGCTGCAGGATTATCTACAGGATATTATTATGTTTATAAAACTGATGAAAAAATAGTTAAGTTATGTGAAACTTACTATGATGCAACTTTAAAAGTACCTAATACAATTAATATTACTAGTGTTGGTGAAAATGGTCAATTTATTAGTTTGGTTAATCCTCAAATTATTGCAACTAAAGATACTAAATTAACTTTTGATCATTCAGATTCTTCAGTTAATAATTACGATTTTAAATTATATTATGATGATGAATTTAAAAATGAATTTGTTTCAACAGGAATTGGAACGTTATTTAATATTTCTGAAAGTGATAATATTACAACTATTGGATATAGTACAAATACATCAAAAAAATTATATTATAATATAGAAAAATCAGGATTTATTTCAACATCTGATACTGATGTTTCTAATTATTCTGAAATTTTATTTGTTGATAGTCTTTATAATGGAAATTATAATATTAGTGGTGTTGGTGCATCAAATTTCACTATATTTTTAGATAAAATTCCAGAAAATACTTCATATTTACCATCCCAATGTGATACTTTTGAGTATTCAACTAAGTCAAGATCTGCTAAAGGACCTATTAATAAGATAAGTATTATTTCTGATGGTTTTGGTTATACTAAGGTACCAACTTTTGTTGGTGTTGGAAGCACTGCTTCAGGTAAAGATGCTATAATTATTCCAAAATCAAATGATATTGGTGATATCTCTAAGTTTAGGATTGTTAATGAAGGTTTTGAGTATTCTTCAGACAAAACTTTAGAACCAACTGCATATATTTCACCAATTATTGAGTTAAAAAATTCTAATACTGTTGGAGTTGTTACTATTACTTCTGGTGGATCAAATTATCTTGATGCTCCTGATGTAATTGTAGTTGATCCTAATACTGGAGATGAAATTACAAATGGATTTTTACTAGCAGAATTATTGGATAGTAGTATTACATCTGTAAAGATTGAGGAACAACCTTATGGTCTTCCAGATAATACTGTAAAGATAAAAACAAAAAACAATTCTAATGGATTTACTATTAGAAAGATAGATTCATCTTATGGTAATCCTAGTCAATTTAAAGTTGAACTTATTACTCCAACATTAGGATTTCCAGTTGCACCATTTAAAGCAGGTGATAAAGTATTTGTTGAGGGTATTCAAAAATATAGTAAAGATGGAACAGGTCATAATTCTACTGATTATAAGTATGAGTTATTAACAATATCAGATATTATAAGTCCACCAAATCCAAATCCATTTATTTTTGTTATTGATGTTAAAGGATTTTCAGAAAATGTTGGTGTTGCTGTTACAATACCAACTACATTTACATCCGTAGTTTTAGAGTCGGATTATCCAATATTACATGCAAATCAAGTGCAGCAAGGATTTGATATTGGAGAAACTCTTATATTAAATGGATCAGAATTAAAGGTAGTTGTAACATCAGATAATAAAGACACAATTAAAGTTAGTGGTTTAGATGTTGATAATTTATCTGTAGATGATATTATTACAGGAAAAACTACAGGAAATAAGGCAACTATATCAAAAATTGTAAAAAATAAAGGTAATTATAAAATTGGTTTTTCTAATCTGAAGGATATTGGTTGGAATGATTCTATTGGGGAATTGAGTAGTGATACTCAAGTAATTCCTGATAATGATTATTATCAAAATTTATCATATTCAGTTAAAAGTTCTATTGAATGGAATAAATTAGAAACTTCGGTAAATAAGGTTTTACATACTAGTGGATTGAAGAATTTTTCCGATACTGGAATTACTTCAACAGCTACTATTGGTATAGGTTCTGATTCTGCTACAACAATAATTCAAGATATTTTTGGTGAAGAACGTGTTGATGAAATTAGAGATGTTGATTTGGTTAGAGATACTGATATTGTTGGAGATGTTGCAAGATTGGTTGAATTTAAGAATAAAAGATTGTCAGATTATATTGAATGTTTGACAAATGATGTATTTGTAATTGATAATATTAATGAACAATTTTCTAATTTGGAAGATGTTGAAACTTATTATACTGACATTTTAGAAATACCATCAAACGGTGAATATACAAATCTTTTAGTTAGGATTAATAATTTTACTGCAACTGGAATAACAACACAGATTCAGTTATCTGAATTGGTTATATTAAATTCATATCTAGCTGGTCAGAATGATGATAATTATTTATTGGAAAAATATCAAATTATTAATTCTATAGGTGATGGTGAATATGTTTCAGATCAATCTGATAGATTGGGAACATTCGAAATTTTTAATGATAGTAAAACAGGCACAAATACTCTTAGATTTACTCCTACTGATAAATTTAATATTGATTATGATCTAAAGATTCTTAAGAGTAATTTTAGTAATGTAATATCTGGTATTTCTAGTATTAATGTTGGACCAATTAATCTTTTTGCTTTTATTGGAAAAGTTAATAGTAGTGAGACAGGTGATATATTATCTGTAGGTATTAGTAGTATCAATTCAATGTTTGCTAATACACAAGTAGTTAATAATACTACTGGTGATATTAATTTTGTTGAAAGTTATATAACCCATGATGGACAAGATAGTTTCTATGCAGAATCTTATACTGATTCTGATTTGCAAGAATTATCATCAAATAAAATTGGTATTTTAACTTCTGTATTATCTGGTGGTGTATTATCATTTAAGTATGAAAATGATACCTCTAGTGATGTAACAATTAGATCAAAAGTTGTTGGATTTGGAACAACAGGATTTGTTTCTTCTGGGGGATATATAGGTCTTGGAACATATAGATTTAATATATCAGATCAACCAGATGGTAGTGAAAGATCTCTAATTTATCAAGGAATATCTACTTGTGGGGTTGGAACAACAACTATAATTGAATTACGTAAAGATTTATTTGATGCTACTAAATCTATAGTTCAAGTTAGTGTGGGTGCTTCACAAGCTGTTCATGAAGTATTATGTGTTCATGATGGTACAAATGTTTTTGTTCAACCAGCACAATTTATGACGGGAATATCTTCACCTGTTGGTGATGTTGGATTGGGTACTTTTGGTGGTGAGTATGATGGAAACAATCTTTTGGTTAGTTTTTATCCAGATGATGAAGTAGGTGTAACGACAGTATCAATATTCAATCAATGCATGTATAGTGGTATTGATAGAACAAATATTCCTGGAATTTTATATTATGGTAATGAATATAGGGAAGAATTGGATTTTAAAGTATATAATGCTATTAATGGTCTTAGAATTAATAGAAAAGATTTTGAATTAAATAAAGATTCGATACCAATTTATGCAAAGTCATTTAATCCAAATTCATCACAAGTTAATTTAGTAACTGGTGAGTTTAGCATTGATAATCATTTCTTTAAACCAGCAGAAACATTAATTTATACACCAAAATCAACAATTGTTGGTATTGGATCTACACCTATGTTATATAAGAATGCTTCTGAAAATATTATAGCTGAGTTACCATCTACTGTATTTGCCATAAGAAAAACTGATAATACTTTCCAAATTGCAACAACAAGGGCAGATGCAAGTGCTGGATCTGCGGTTACATTTACTGATGTTGGTGAAGGAAATGCTCATGTATTTGCTATGTCAGAACCTAATCAAAAAACTTTGATTACGATTGATGATATTGCACAATATCCAATAACACCAACTCCAATATCTCACAAATTAAGATATAATGATGCAGGTCAAATTGGAATAGCAGATACTACATTCTCTTTAAGTGGAATATCAACAATAATCGTTGGTGATATATTAAAAATTGATAATGAATATGTTAAGGTTGTTAATGTTGGTGTTGGTACAACTGGAGCTGGTCCAGTAACACCAGGAGTTGGAACTTTCCCTGTTGTTGCTGTGGAGAGAGGTTCTGTTGGTAGTATTCCTGCTGTTCATACAAATGAAACAGAAGTTGATAGATTTAAAGGTAATTTTAATATAGTTGAAAGTACTCTTTGGTTTGCAACTCCACCAAGAGGTAATCCTAGTGTTAGTTTAACATCTCAAGGTTTACCTTTCCCAACCTCTGATTTTTCTGGAAGAACATTTTTGAGAAATGATTATTCTACTAATGACATATATGATGATATTTCCGATCAATTTAATGGAATAACAACACAATTTACATTAACTGTAGGTGGTGCAAATACTATTGGTATTGGAACTACGGGTGGAAATGGTATTTTATTCATAAATGGTGTTTTCCAAACTCCAACAACTGATAATAACCCATTAAATAATTTTAGAATTATAGAAACTGGTAGTGGTGCAACAGGTGTAACTAGTGTTATATTCTCTGGAATAACTTCAACTAATGGTGAATTAATAATATCTCAAGAAAATGTTAATAATAATCAATTACCTAGAGGTGGAGTTCCTATTGCTTATGGAACAACTACTGGATCTGGATATGCACCTCTTGTTGGAGCACGTGTAAAAGCAAATCTCGATAATAATGGTACGATAACGTCTATAGTTGGTATTCCAACTGTTGGTGCTGCTTTAGGCATTGATACAGCAGCATATAACCACAAGACAGGTATATTAACAGTTACTACTCTTGAACAGCATCAATTTGTTGATGGTGGATTGGTTGATGAAGTTCAATTATCTCGTCTTGGATTTGAATGTCCATCTGGTCATGAAGGTATAACAACAACTTACTTCCCAAGTGGTGCATATGGTGACACATTCTCTATTGTTGGGGTTGCTTCTACAACACAATTTATGGTTAATGTAGGAACAAGTACTATTCCACATACTTATGTTGGTGCTGGTGATAGTGCTGGAACAGTATATCCATATTATGGAAACCTTACTTTAGGATCTGGATATAATACTCTAGTTTCTATTGCTGTTACTGTTGTAGATAGTGGATATGAGCATCGATTTGTAAGTGCTGATACTAATTCTGTTACTAAGACTACATGGAATGGTACTGGAATTACTCCTACAGATGCTGTATATGATAATAAAAGTGGAATTGTAACCTTTACTGCATCTTCTCATGGATTATCTACTGATGATTTGGTTGGTATTGCAACAGAATCAATAGGATTTACATGTTCTAGAGATAATCATGCATCTGTACATTTATATCCCAGAGCAGCATTTACACACATTTATACTGGAGGATTAGCAACAAATGCATTTGATGGAGCATTTGATGTAACTAATGCAGTTTATGATGCTGAAACAGGTGATTTAGTATTAACACTTGATACCAGTTCTCATGGTTATAGTGTTGGTGATACAGCCCCCATTACTGCTAACGCATTATCCTTTACTTGTTCTAAGGATGGTCATACTACAACACACACTTATCCACGTCCAGGTGATCCTGCATATGGAACTAATGTTGAAATTACTAATATATCTGGAGCTGATATTACAGTTAATGTTGGAGAATCAAAAACAGGAGATCCTGTGGCTGGTATTTTAACTACAGTTACAAAGATAAATGATGATTTATTTAAGGTATTTGTTGGTTGTGGTGTTGGTACTGAGGGAGAAATTACTGCTACTCCAAAAACATACAATACACATCAATTTGATTTTGCAAATAGTTCTTTAACTGATGCTATTTTTGTTACTACTTGGTCTGGTACTAAGTTAACTCCAACTGGTGCAACATATGCTCCAGATACTGGAATAGTTAGATTTACTGGAATGCCTGGTCATGGATTGACTTTAAGTAATTCAGTTGGAATTAACACTAGTTCTCTTGCATTTAAATGCAATCAGGATAACTATAAAACAGTTCATTTATATCCTAGAACAACTGATCCTATTAATGGTGTACTAACTCCAATAGTTGCTGCTAATTCAACTGCGGGATGGCTTGAAGTTAATGTTGGAAAATCAAATGTTAATTGTGGTGGTGCACTAGACTTTACAATAGTTGGTGGTGGTAAGAGTTATACTAATCCTGAAATATTTGTTTCTTCTCCTAGTTATTCTGGTTTGGGAATAACAGGAATCTCAAGAAGAGGACAAGCATCTAATACAAATACTGGATTTGGTCTTTTAGTTGATGTTACTGTTGGTGCTAGTCAAACTTCAGGTATATCTTCTGGATACTTTGATGTTACTAATTATACTATTGCTAGAACTGGATATTCATTTAAAGAAGGAGATATTTTTACACCAGTTGGATTAGTTACTGATAGAAGATTATATGAACCAATTGAACCTGCAAGAATGGAAATTGAAAGAACTTACACAGATGATTTTGCAATGTGGCAATTTGGTGAATTTGATTATATCGATTCAATCAAAAACTATCAAGATGGTGTAAGAACTAGATTCCCACTATTCTATAATGGAAGTAGAATTAGTGTTGATGCTAGTGAAGAATTTGATAGTGCTCTTGCTAATGTAATGTTTGTTGTGATAAATGGTGTTCTTCAGGAACCAGGAAAAGCATATTACTTTATTGGTGGTAGTTCTATAAACTTTACAGAACCACCAATGGGTAAATATCTTGATAAAAATGGAAAGACAGTATCTGGTGATAATGTAGCAATTTTCTTCTATAAGGGAACTGATAGTGCTGATTCTATTCTTACTACTGGAATAAAACCATTTATGGAAGTTGGTGATCAGATTCAAATATCTGGTATTGGAACAATTCTTGAGCAAAGAATAAGAACTACTAAGTATTTCCACAGCTCAACTGAAATAGAAACCAATCCTTATACAAAAATTGGTATTGATGAAGATAATTATAGACCAATTAATATATTAAAACAAAAAAATGATATTATAGTTGATACACTTTTAGTTTCTAAAAAAAGAATTAATTTAGAACCAAGAGTTATTCCAACTGCAAAAATAATAGGCAATATTAATGTTGGTGATACTAGTTATTTTGTTGATAATGCTGAATTATTTGATTATGAAGGAACTGCACCTCAATTTAATGCTATTATCTCCAAAGAAGTAAATCCTGTTTCTGCTGCTATAACTGCTATTGTATCTGATACAGGAACTATTTCATCCCTAGATATTGTTAGTGGTGGTCTTAATTATACTAGTGCACCATCAATTTCAATAGGTATACCTACTACCACAAACACAGATACCGAATGGGAAGATGAACTTGGTATTGGAATAACTGCTACAGCAACTACAACTATTGATGGAGATGGTGTTGTTGATAACTATAATATTACAAATGCTGGTGCAGGATATGAAAAGACAAATCCACCACAAGTATTGGTAGATTCTCCAAGTACAATTGAGCAAAAAGTATTATCTACATCACTTGTTACTGTTAAATCAACTTCTGGTATTATTACTGGAATAGGAACAACTACTGTTGGTTCATCATTAGGAATCAGATTTGTCGGTATGTCAACAGTAAACGATGGATTTGATTTATTAACTGTTGGAAGTCCAATTTACATTTATAATACAACTGTTGGGAATGGAATAACTTCCAGAAATACGACTGATACTGCTATAGTTGGAATTGGAACTTCATTTGCAGATAATATATATTATGTTGCAGAACAAGTGAGTGTAATTGAGGATGAACCAAATGCAATTGGTTTTATTACATGTATTATAAAATCAGATACAATTACTACTGTTGGGCAATCAGGAATTGCTGCTACTGGAACATACGATCCAGCAACTCAATCAGGAAGTCCTGTAGGAAACTATTCTCTTGGTAAGATATCTGGATTCTCTGCAGGTACAATTGCAGTTAATGTTACTGGATTGACAGTAGATAGTGGGTTAACAACATTCCCAACATTCCAAAGAAGAGGTAGGAAAGGAAGTGAGACTTTCAGACAAACTGGAGGTTTAGATACCCCTACTTAAAATATGTTGTATAAATATCTAAAAAACTATTAATATGCCAGCGATAGTAACAAATCAATTTAGAATAGGAAATGCTAGTAATTTTATAAATTCTGTAGGAGATGCTAGTAATTCTTATTATGTATTTTTAGGATTAGCCAATCCAACTACTGGAGGTGGGTTAACTGATGGTGGAGTTGGAATTGGAAGAGATTCGACTTGGAATGATGGAACTTTAGCTAGTATTCCAGCACCAACAGATAATCTTCAATATACATCCCTTTATAATCAAACATCTCTTTTTGGTAAAAGAATAACATCTTCAAATGTTAGGAGAGTGGTTAAAAAACATACTTGGACAGCAAATACCAAGTATGATATGTACAGACATGATTATGATATAGTAAATAACCCAACACCTAATGGTAATAGTACATTATATAATACGAATTATTATGTAGTTAATAGTGATTATAAGGTTTATATTTGCATATCTAATGGTTCTTCTGGAACTTTACCAGGTGGTAAAAGATCTTTAGATGAACCAACATTTACTAATTTGGAACCATCTGTAGCAGGAACAAGTGGTGATGGTTATCTTTGGAAATATCTTTATTCAATTTCTCCAAGTGATATTATAAAGTTTGATTCTACTGATTATATTGTATTACCAAATGATTGGTCAACATCAACAGATTCTCAAATACAAAGTGTTAGGGAAGCAGGTGATTCTGACATATATAAAAACCAAATTAAAACTGTTTATATTAAGAATGGTGGAAGTGGATATACTGTTGGATCACATCCCGTAGATATACTTGGAGATGGTGTAGGAGCTAAAGCATTAGTTACTGTTAATACGTCTAAAGTTATAGATTCTGTGGTTGTTACTTCTGGAGGATCTGGATATACTTACGGAATACTGGATTTACATGATATTAATGCAGGTGCATCAGCAAATCCAGCAGTATTAATACCTATAATTCCACCATCTAAAGGTCATGGATATGATCTCTATACAGAGTTGGGTGCTGATAAGGTTTTAGTTTATGCTAGATTTGATGATTCTACCAAAGATTTTCCAATTGATACTCATTTTGGTCAAGTTGGGATTCTAAAAAACCCTAGTTTATTTGATTCTGTTGGTATTTGTACTTTTAACCAATTTACATCTTTAAATTCTGTTATTCTTACACAATCAGCAGTTATTCCAAACAATCCTGCTGTAGTTGGTGCTGCAATAACACAAACAGTTGCTGGTGGAATTGCTAAAGGATATGTTGCATCATATGATTCAGAAACAAAGGTTTTAAAATATTGGCAAGATAGATCTTTATATTATCCAAATTATAATGATCAAACAGACAATGAAGATGTTGATACCATTAGTAAGGTATTAGAATTTAGTTCATCTGGTGGTCAAATTAAATCAGAAAAAACTGAGGCTAATTTTGAGGTTGATATTAATGCCACCATGTCTGGTATAACAACTAGGGTTGATGATAAATTAATAAATCTGGGTGTTGAGTTTACAAATGGTCTTGCAGATCCTGAGATAAATAAAAAGACGGGTGAGATACTCTATATTGATAACCGCAAAGAGGTTAGACGTGATTTAAGACAAAAAGAAGACGTTAAAATTATTCTGGAATTCTAAAAAACAATGGCACAAAAAACAAATTTAAATATAAGTCCATACTATGACGACTTTAGTTCTGAAAAGAATTTTTATAAAGTACTGTATAAACCAGGATTTCCAGTTCAAGCTAGAGAATTAACTAGCTCACAATCCATATTACAAAATCAAATACAATCTTTTGGTGATCATATATTTAAAGAAGGATCTGTTGTTATACCAGGTAATATTGCATATGTTGGAAATTATTCAGCTGTTAAAATACAAGAAGAAAATTATGGGATAGATATTTCTCTTTATATTAAAGATTTTATAGGGAAAAAAATAACAGGAGTTGATTCTGGAGTAAGTGCAATAGTTAAATATGTTGCCTTACCAACTACTGATGATGTAGATGATATAACAATTTACGTTACTTATGTTACAGGTGATAAAGATTCTAAAATTAATCCATTTTCTGATGGAGAGAGATTAACTTGTTCCGATAATGTTACTTATGGCAATACAACCATAAATTCTGGAACACCTTTTGCATCTTTAATTTCTTCTGATGCAACTGCTATTGGATCTGCAGCATATATTACAAAAGGTGTTTATTTTATAAGAGGATATTTTGTAAATGTTACAGATCAAATTATTATTTTAGATTATTATAGTAATGCTCCATCATATAGGGTTGGACTAAAAGTCGATGAATTACTTGTTGGTGCAAAGGATGATCAATCTTTATATGATAATGCTAAAGGTTTTAGTAATTATGCTGCACCAGGTGCTGATAGATTAAAGATTAATTTAACTTTAATTAAAAAAGAGTTAGATGATCAGGATGATACTGATTTTGTTGAATTATTGAGAGTTAAAAAAGGACAAATTAAGATAATTAACTCACAATCAAACTATAATATAATTAAAGATTGGATAGCAGAAAGGACATATGATGAATCTGGAGATTATACTGTAGATCCTTTTAAATTATCAATACATGATTCATTAAATGATAATTTAGGTAATGGTGGATTATTTGATAAAAATGAACAAACTGATCAGTTAAATACTCCATCAAAAGATTTGATGGCATTAAAAATATCCGATGGAAAGGCATATGTTAAAGGATATGATTATGAAAAAGGTGGAACCACTATAATTGATGTTGAAAAACCAAGAGATGTTGGAATTAACAGTACTGCAAGTGTTAATTTTGATATGGGTAGTGTTCTTAGGGTTAATAATGTAAGTGGAATTGTAAAACAAGGTGGATATGTACAATTATTTTCTGGGTTTGGGCAAGAAGCTGGAACTAATATAGGTACTGCTAGAGCATATGATTTAAGTTTAAGAAATCAAGAATATTCTGATGCCACAACAGTTTGGGATTTGCGTTTATTTGACATACAAACAACAACTCAAATTACATTAAATAGTTCTGTTACATCCACCCAATTACCTGTTAGTTCTCTTGTTAAAGGAAAAAGTAGTGGTGCTAGTGGTTATGCTGTTAGTGCTGGTAGCAATTCAACAAGGATTGATTTAAATCAAACTACTGGAACTTTTGCTAAAGGTGAACAGATAGAGATAAATGGTGTAGATTTTCCTAGAACTATTGGTATATCTACTGCAAATACAACACAATCAATTAAATCTGTCCAACAAGTTGAAGGTGATAATTATGGTGGACAAATCTTTAAAGCAGATTCAGTTTTAGATATATTCTCACTCCCAAATGGAATACGTGAATGTAGGATTACTGCTGGAGTTGTTGCGGGTATTTCTACTATAACTGCTGGTGCAAAGCAATTTAGTGGACTTAGAGTAGGAGCTACAATAGTATACAATAAAGGATCCAATAGTTCCGATCCTACTTACAATAAAGTTAAATCTATAGGTGTTGGTAATACAAGCATAGTCGTAGAAGCAATCAGTCCAAGTATACCTGGTATTTTTGATGGTAGTTTACCAAACACAACACCTTCTGCAAATGTAACGGTTCCTATAGCAATGAATGTTGGTGCACCAATAATAAGGGGAACTGGTATTTTACATGCACCATTAAGTCATAGAAATGTATCTACAGTTGATCTTTCAGATTCTAAATTGAGAGTTACTAAACAATTAAATATTGGTCAAGTTTCTTCTTCTGCAGAAACTGTTAACATGTCTGATGTTGTTAGTGTATATCCAGAAATTTCTGAAACTTCAACATTTGAACCTTTTGATGAAGAAAGATACTCATTACATTATGATAAAGATGGTGCTACTGCTGGACAAATAGCTAAAATAACAGAAGATACATTTTCTTATGTTAATGGACAACAAATTGTTATTACCAATTTAACTACTACATCAGAAGCTGATAATTATATGAATCTTTCTATCAAAAAGGATGGAGTTGTTAGTAAGATAAAGAATTATAATAGGAGTAAGATGGTAGATGTTATATATTCGAAATATGAGAAATCTGGAACTACTGCAACACCAACAGGATCAGAAGGTTTTGGACTAACTGATGGACTTATATATGATAAAAGATATGGATTGAGAGTTCAGGATGAAAGAATATCACTAAATTATCCAGATGTTGTAAAATTTATAGCAGTTTATGAATCCATTGATAATACCCAACCAACTTTAGATCAATTTAGATTTAGTAGTACTGCTGATGTTCAAACAAATGCAGTTCTTGGTGAAAATATTGTTGGATATAATAGTAAGGCAATTGCCAGAATTGTTAATAAATCAACGACTGATGCAAATACATTGGGAATTGTTTATTTAACTGCTACTCGTTTTGCGGAGGGTGAAACTGTTAATTTCGAAGAATCTAATATTGATACCAATATTGAAGCAATAACTACTGGAATCTATAAGGATATTACTAATTCATTTAAATTAGATAAAGGTCAGAAAGATCAATATTACGACTATTCATCTATTACTAGAAATAGTGGAGTATCTGAACCATCTGGAAGATTATTGGTTATTTTTGATTATTATTCAGTTCCAGTAGATGATGATGGTGATTTATTTACAGCAATGAGTTATGATGCTGAAAGATTCCAATATGATATTCCTAATATAGGAATATCTAGAATTAGGGCAAGTGATACACTAGATTTTAGACCAAGAGTTTCTGTATATGATACAGATCCTTCTGCAAATACACGTTCTCCGTTTGCATTTGAATCAAGAGTATTTTCTGGAGCAATAAAACAATATTTAATACCAAATGAGAGTACAGATCTTGGATATGAATATTATTTACCAAGAATTGATAAAGTATATTTGAATAAATTTGGTGAATTTGTTTATGAAAAAGGATTATCATCTATAGATCCAAAACCACCTCTTAGGGTAGATGATTCTATGGATTTGGGAACAGTATTTCTCCCACCATATTTGTATACTACACAATCAGCAAAGTTATCTCTAGTTGATAACAGAAGATATACAATGAGAGATATTGGTTATATTGATGATAGAGTTTCAAATTTAGAAGAAGTAACTACACTATCTTTATTGGAAAGTAATGTACAATCACTTCAAATTCAAGATTCTGAAGGTAGAAGTAGATTTAAAACAGGATTTTTTGTAGATCCATTTAGAAATTATAGATTAATTAATGGATTATCCAGAATTCAAATTAATCCACAATCACAAACTTTAATTCCAGTTCGTTCTAGAAATACTCTTGCTTCTCAACCAACACCTAAATTATCAATAACATCTAGAAATATTGATTTTAATACTAATTTTGATTTATTTGATGGAAATGTACAAAAAACAGGTAATGTTATAACTTTAAAGTATGATGAAGAAACATGGTTAGAACAACCATATGCAACTAAATTAAAGGATGGTTCTTTTGGAATAATAAATGTTAACCCATATGAACTTCCAGCAATTATTGGTAATGTTGAATTAGAACCAAATACTGATGTTTGGACAAGAACTCATCAATTAGAGGATAATATTATTCATCAAACTGGAACTAATAGTACTGTTGATATGAGTTTATCGTCTAGTGGATCAATAGATCTTGGTAATCATTCATTTGATACTGAGAGTCATAAACATATAGTAACTAGTAATCACTCTATTAAAGCAGGAAGTAATACAAATAGTACTACTCAGGATTTGAGTGGTTCAACAGTTTTAGAGGCATCTGATTCTGTTGAAATTAGTAATACTGATGTAACAATTCAAAATAGACTTGTATCATCTGCAGCTGAAGATCATATGAGATCTAGAAATACTGAGTTTAAAGCAACAGCACTTACATCATTTGTTGACACTTATTTATTCTTAGATGGTCAAAAAATAGAAGATATTACTCCAAAATTACTTGCCATAACACCCACTAGGGGTGGTGATGATTATGGTTCAACTGGAACTGCTCCGTTTTTGGTTGGAGAGGATGTAGTAGTAGAAGATGTATTAACTAACACTACAATTATGAGATTCAGGGTTTGTACCCCTAATCATAAAGAAGGACCATTTAATGCTCCAACAGAAGTTTATAGTAAGGATCCTTATAGTCTTCAGCAGATTTCTAATACAGGATATACACAAACATCTGCTATTTTGAATATTGATACTCGTGCATTAGCAGAAGAAGCACAAGGATTATATTCTGGATATTTGGTAGCAAATGCAAAATTGGTAGGTCAAGAAAGTGGAGCAGTGGCATATGTTAAGGATTGGGATAATACTAAAATGGTTACTGATGAATATGGTGATATAATAGGAACATTTTATTTAAGAGATCCAAATGCTGTTCCACAACCTTCAGTAAAAGTTACTACAGGAAGAAAATCGGTTAGAGTTACTACATCTTCTTCTAACAAACAAGTTGCTGCAGGTCAAGATGCTAATGTTGTTTGGGGAGAAGGTATATACACTGCACAAGGAACACATGAAGTGTGGCAAAATGATAGAATCATTAGAACTGATACAACTACAGTTAATGCAAGCTTTAGAGGAGAAGTTGCTGTTGAGGGGTCAATTACACATAACCATACTACAACTCAAACAGTAGATTACGTCGATCCTGTAGCACAGACATTTGTTGTTGGTGGACCTGTTCAAGCACCATCCGCAGTAGGTGCAAATGATGATTTGGATGGTGTAGTTATAACTGCCGCTGAGGTATTCTTTGCTTCTATAGACGAAGATGCTAATGCACCTATAAGATGTGAAATAAGGTCTACAACGGGTGATGCACGTCCTTCTATGACTCTTATGGGTAGAAGTAAAACATTGTATCCATTTACAACAAATTCAAGTGGTACTCGTGTACAAAATATACAATTTGATGCTGAAACTGCAAGTGTTGGAACTAAATTTACATTCCCAGATCCAATATATTTACCACCAGGTGCTTCTTATGCTCTTGTATTGGTAGCAGAAAGTAGTGTTAATTATACAGTTTGGTTAGCTGAACATGGTGGGCAAGCAGTTAATCCTCAAAGTATTCCTGGATCTACTGGTGAAAGTACAAGATATTCTAGACAATATGGTGCTGGAGCACTATTTAAGTCACAAAATGGAGCACTTTGGACAGAAGATCAAACACAAGATCTTAAGTTTGTTATATACAAAGCTAAGTTTACATCTACTGAAGGATCTGCTTTCTTCAATAATCCAGATCTAAATGAAAGTAATGGATATGTTCCAACATTAAGGAATAATCCAATTAGAACATTACCTAAGACAGGATCTGTTAAAATTGATTATTATGACCCCGCTAGTTCTAAACCTAATTCTGCTATCAATCAATTAAGTGCTAAACTTAAAGTAGGTAAAATGATAACTGGTAAACATAGTGCATCTACTGCTATTATTGATTCTTTTGGTTCAAGAGCAAACTCAGTTGGAATTCTTACTACTGGATCTAATTATGTAACTGATTCTAGTGTTGAAACATATTCAATTACTGGTCAAGGAAGTGGTCTGAAATTAGATATTACTGCCGACTCTGATGGTGCAATATCAAATGCATCTATTATTGCTGGTGATGCCAATAAAGGAAGTGGGTATAAGACAGGAGATGTTGTTGGTATTGTCACGAGTACTGTTGGAACAAGTGGTGGTCAAGGTAAAGGTGCTGAAATTACAGTTACTATTACTGGCGATACTATAGATACACTCTATCTTACTGATATAAAAGGTGAGGTTAGTGCTTCTGGTGATTGGACAACTGGTATCGGATTAACTTATGTGGATGATAATAATGGTACATTAACTTACAGGGCAACTGCAAGAAGTGGTGATTCAGGTGGTGGTTATGATATTGAAGGTATAAACATTAATACAACAGGTATAAATTCTGGTACTTCTTATAGAGTTGATCATTTTAACCATGGAATGTATTCCTCTACAAATAAAGTAAAAATAGAAGGTATTAAGTCTGATGTTCCAGGAAGTACATTATCAGCACCTATATCTTTAAATGAAACAAGTACAATTAGTGTTGCTTCCACACTCCCATTCCATAAATTTGAGGGTGTTGAAGTTAATCCAACAACAGGATATATTGGATATGTTAAAATTGGTAATGAAATTATTGGATATCAAAATGCAACTTCAAGTGGTTTAAGTATAGCAGCATCACCAAAAGGTAGAGGTGTTGATGGTACAATTACAATACCTCATGATATAGGAGATACTGTAGAGAAATATGAAGTAGGTGGTGTTTCTATAAGAAGACTTGAAGTTGAACAAACACTTGGTGGGGATGATATTGGATTAGATCATTATGATCTTAAGGTTGATACATCAGCTCGTGGTGGTTTAGATTTAGATCGAAGTGTAGATAAAGATGCTAGTGTGTATGGTAATACAACTCCACAATTAACATTTAAAAATGATTCATTTGTTGGTGGATCTAATGTTAAAGCGTCTCAAAATATTATATACTCTGGTATAGTTCCTAGATATAATACAGTTACACCATCTGGTCCTAATGCGGTAAGTAGAATAGATGCTAGTATAAGAACAGTTAGTGGGACTAGTGTTAGTGGTATTGAAAATTCATTTAATGATCAAGGATATCGATCTGTTCAGTTGAATCGATATAATAATTTGGATGAAGTTTCAATTGTTGCGTCTAAGATTAATGAAAACGAATACTTACCAAGTCTACCTAGAAGTAAATCTTTTACCAGTGTATTAAATTTATTTACTAATAATGAAAATATATCTCCAATGATATATCTTTCGGGTTCTAGTATTGAGTTTGTATCTAATCGTTTAAATAGTCCTATAGGAATTGATAATTATCCATCAGATAGTAGAGTTAATTCGATTGTGGATGATCCTCATAGTGCAATTTATTATTCAAATATCATTAGATTGTCTAAACCAGCTACTTCGTTGAAGATATTATTATCAGCATCTAAACCAGCATCATCTGATATTAGAGTTTTATATCAATTAGAAAGAGTAGATTCTAGTGAAGTAGAACAGGAATTTGAATTATTCCCTGGATATAAAAATCTTATTGATAATGATGAGGATGGTTTTGGTGATATTGTAATTGATCCATTTAATAATGATGGAACATCAGACTCGTTTGTTGGTTCTAATGAAAATAATCAGTTCTTTGAGTATCAATATACTGCTGATAATCTTGATTTATTTACTGGATATTCTATTAAGATAGTAATGTCTGGAACTAATCAGGCAAAACCACCAAGAATAAGAGAACTTAGGAGTATTGCTGTAAGATGATTAAAGTTGAAGGACATCCACATCTTTATAGAGATGAAAAAACTGGAGCAATAGTTAATTACGATGATAATGGTTATGACAACTATGTTAAATCTCTACGTAGTAGAGAAAAAAAGGATAGGGAACTTAGTGATATGAAAAAAGATATTGATGAAATCAAGTCTTCTTTAGCAATTTTAATCAATGGCCTTAATAAGTCCTAAATAATAAGAGAAGTTATTATTAGAAATAGATGGCAGCTGTATATGTTTCTAATCTT
>MDSY01093729.1_pt1 | contig 23197 bp, 34 predicted proteins | sample 811131 | NCBI WGS metagenome assembly MDSY01 (sample SAMN05326643, study PRJNA326480) | marine metagenome | isolation source: seawater | place: Atlantic Ocean: South West | collected 2010 | reverse complement strand
TGGCAGAAGCACCCAAGTATTCACCTAACCCTGTACCAAGCGACCCTGAAGATTTACCAAGATATATCTTTGAGGAGTTGCTCAAACTACAAGGTGCATTAGAAGAAAACCCAACATCGTTTATCGAAGTAAAAAATGCAACACCTGCTAGAAAAAAACAGGGCGACATTGTTTATGCTGATGGCACAAACTTCGATCCTGGTAGTGGTGAGGGCATTTATTTTGTAAACGCAGCAGGTAACTATACGAAACTATGATCTATATATCAGGCATTATGTCTTATCAGATTGATGATGTTTGGACAGAGTGCAAAAAATACATAGAACTTGGTAATAACAAAAGCCAAGAAGAAATGTCAGTAGAAGACATTTACAACAATTGCAAAGATAAAGATATGCAGTTGTGGATTGTCTTCAAAGACGATATGCAAATACAAGCTGTTTTGACTACGCAGGTCATAGACTACCCACAAAAAAGAGTGTGCAGGATTGTAACTCTAGGTGGTCAAAGCATGGACGAATGGACAGATACTGTGTTATCAACGCTAGAAGAATGGGCAGAAGCACAAGCTTGTCATGCGATGGAGACAGTATGTCGCAAAGGATTTATAAAAAAATTAAAAAGTTTTGGTTATGAACACACATACACAATACTTGGAAAAGAACTTTCAACAAAACACTAGGAGATATCAATGAGTAAAGGTGGCGGTAGTACAAATACTATACAAAAAGCTGATCCTTATATTGGGCAACAGCCTTATCTGTTAGATATTTACTCTCAGGCACAAAATCAATTCAATACACCATTGCAATTTTTTCCTGGGCAAACATATGCTAACCCAACAGATTTACAATTAGCAGCAGAAAACTTACAAGCAGGGACTGCTTTAGGTGGACAAACAGCAGTCAATCAATCATTAGTACCAGCATTACAGTCACAACTTGCAGGACCAGCTAATGTAATGAACAATCCATTTCTTGCAAGTGCTACACAAGCAGCATTAAGACCACTGTATACACAAACACAAGGGTTGTTACAACAAGCAAGAAGAGACGCTAACCAAGCAGGACAGTTAGGTGGAGACAGGCAAGCAATTCTTGAGGGCAATGTTATAAGCAATTATTTACAACGAGCAGGTGATATCTCAGCTGGTATGTATAGTGATGCTTACAACAATGCACTAACAGCACAGTCTAGAGCACTTGGTATAGCCCCACAAACACTCGCATCACTACAGGTTCCAGCACAACAACTGGCTCAAGTAGGTGCTGTACAACAAGCTAGACAACAACAAGCTATTGATGACGCTAGAGCAAGATTCGAGTTTGCACAAATGGAACCATCAAACAGACTTACAAGATATGCCAATGTTGCAGGTACAAACATATTGCCTGGGACAACAACATCTATGGCAGATACAGGTGGTGGTCTAGGCACTATAGGAGCTTTAGGAGCACTTGGTGGTGGTATTGCAGGATACAATCTTGGTTTTGGAGCACTTACAGGTGGTCCAGCAGGTCTAGCAGCAGCAGCCACAGGCGCAATATTAGGAAGTCTTTTTGATTAGGAGAAAACATGGCATCTAAAACATTAGAAGAAATTAGAAGAGAGAGAAGGTTACTCGAAGATCGTTCTCTCATGAGCCCGTTTGAAAGATTTACCAGTGGGTTTGGAAATATGTTTGACAGCACAGATCCAACTGCACCTATGTTGGGTGATGTTGTTGGTGGTATGCCTTCTATGCCGAACACTAGAACGGCTGACATGACAATGACAGGTGCAACAATAGATGATATGGGTAACATCATTCCTGGTGCTAACGCAAGAGGATCAGTGTTAGGTGTACCTGTGCCTGCTTATGCAAGACCAACACCAATGCAAGGAATTACAATGAATCCAGCATTTGTGGAAGGTCAGGCATTCACACCTGCTTTTCTAGGACAGTATAACGAATTTACAAGCGGTGGTGGAGCTGACCCTGTTTTTGGTCTTTTTGGTCAAGAAACAGAAAGTTACAGAGCATTTATAGATGATTTGAGCGATGCTGGTAAAGAAAAGTTTGCAAGAATTAATCGTGAACTGCAAGCCATTCCAAGAAGTGAAATGAGACGAAGAGAGGAGTTTGTTAAAGACAAAAAAAATCTGTTTAGAGTTGATGATTTTAATAAAGAAGGCAAAGAAAAATTTGGTGTAACACAAAGTTTGAAAGACGGCAAAGATATTAATGTGCTCACAGGTGGTATTTTATCTAATCAAGGAACAGTCACACCTAATCTCGATACAAGAATACCAAGTACAGATAGTTCTAGACTACCAGGAAGCACAGTACAACAAACTATAGATGATTCAGGCATGAAACTTATTAATGACGGACAAGTTGCCGTCCCAACAAGACAATCATTACAATATACAGGAGATAAAGTTCCATTCATGTCTCCTGCAATAAGAGGTGATATGGAAGCATCAGGTCTCGGTATAGCAGGTTATCAAAATATACTAGATAATTATGTCAATAAAGAAGTAGCAGAAGCAGCGCCTAGCTTTGTGGATAGTTTAGGGGGTATAACAGGTATGGTAGGTTTGCTCGGAGACATTATGGTGATGCAAAGTTTACTTGATAACAAACAACAAGCACCAGCAGCAGCAGCACCAAGAGGTTTAGTCGGTGCTAAAATAACAGAAGATGATCCATATAAGAGGAGGTTCTAATGGCAATAGATAGAGATTTAAATATGCAATTGATTGCAGCTGCTTTAGCTACAGCTAGAGGCGACAATGTAGGAGATGCACTCGCACAAGGAGGACTTGCTGCTGATAAATTTAAATTACGAGAAACCAAAGTTGCACAAGCACAAGCAGACCTAGAACAAACACAATTAAAGAACATCAAACTCGGTCAAGAGATAACAGGTGAGGGACAACGAATAGAAGTACCTGAAAGGGAATACAGTCTTGAAGAACAAAACCAGGACTTACTCATTGCAGAAGCATTTGGAACATATGATGCTATAGAAACAGGTGTTGCAGACTTCGGGTCTTTTCTAGGATTGGCACCAGCAGGTGGCTATGAATCACAAATAGCTGAAGCTAAAAAGAAAGAACTTAATTTTGCAATCAAAGCAACAGCAGCAGACGCTTGGAGAGGTAAACCTAACAACTTCCTTTTGCAACAAATTATAGAACTTATACCATCTAACTACTTACAAGGTGATTCAAAAGCAGCTGCTAGATACAGCACCATTAGAACAAACTTCGAATCAAGAATATCAGAACTAGACGGACAAATACAAAATGCAGACCCAGGTAGTGCGGCACAAGCAAACTTGGTCAAAACAAGAGCCAATGTCAAATACATAATCGACAGACTTTCAGTTGTAGAACAAGGCTTCAAAGGCATAACGCCACAAGATGACAGCATTACAGCAGATAGTTTTTATGGTGTTTCGGGTATAACGCCAGGAACACCACTAGAGATGAGTGAGGCTAGTCTTGATGCTATGTCTCAAGCTTACAAAGAGTTCTTGGAGGATTAATGGCAGCACCCACAACAGGCACACCTTTAGAGATTGCTAAAAGATATAGAGAAGAAGAAACCAAAAAGCTTATGGGCTTTGGTGAAAACAGTCCAGCAGCAAGACAAGACTTAGCAGTTATGCAAGAAGTACAAAATCTTTTCAACGCACACAAAACAACAGGGGCTAGACTGTTACAAGCAGGAAGAATTAGCACAGAAGAATACTACGCAAGTACACGACAAGCAGGAATCAAACTAGGAATTATCAACGAAGATGAATACCCTGATAATCTACCTGACTATCTCAAGCCCACACTAGAAATAGGTGGTGCTGTAATTGGTGGTGTTATTGGTGGTCTTGCAGGTTTACCTGGTGGCGTTGGTGGATCACTAGCTGGTGAATCCGTTGGTGCTGGTATTGGTAGTGCTACAGGTACAGCAGCATACGCAATGTTACAAGATTTTACAGCACCTGATGGTATGCCAACTACAAGCTGGGACGATAGAGGCGTTGGAGAAGAAGCACTGCGTGAAGGTCTTTTAGTTACAGGTTTGACAGCAGGTATTGGTGGCATCATTAAGGTAGGTGGTGTTGCATTACAATCTAACAAAATTAGCAGTAAAGCTGTAGATAACTTAAGAGCGAAAGGCAGAGGATTTGTGCAAAGTGTTTTAGGTTCTAAAGCAGCACAAAAACTAGGAAGAATGAAAAACGGTTACTTAATTGAAGAACAACAAAAGGCAGATGATCTTATGACATTTTTACGAGAACAAGGTATAACACCAAACTTAGGTATGATTATAGATAATGACACAGTCAGGTCATTAATTTATGCGTTAGGAAGAACACCACTACTTGGTACACCTGCAAGAGAAGCATATGACAAAGCTAAGAACGAACTATTTAACAGAATTGCATATGGTGTGCAAAATGATAATTTAGAAAAATCACTAGCACCACTTACAGACAAGTTTATAAAAAAAGATGGACAGTTTGTTTTGAAAGATGGTGTTAAACTCGACCAAGTAGATGACATGGGAAGTGTCGTAAACTTCATAAATTATTCTGCATACGCACAAAAAAATATAAAAACATTATATGACGATGCTGAAAAATCGTTGGCTGGTCAGAGTTATAACATCAACGAACAGTTTGCTAGGACAAAATCTTTGTGGGCAGCGTTCAACACAGCAGACACAAGAATAGAAAATTACTCTACTAATGGAAGAGTTTTAACAGATTTACTCAGCAAAGAAACTAATGAGATGGCTGAAATATTGTTTGGGAAAGGAATACAAAAAGAAGTTGCAAAAGACTTTGATGGTGGTTTTTTACCTAAGAAAACAGCAGACAGGCATTTAAAAGAAAACAATTTTGTAACACCAACCATTGATGGCGTTAAATATGAAATGCCTGAAGAAATTGCTGAAAAATACACGACACTTTTAGAAGATACTACTAGCGTCTTAAAAGGCAAAGGCGACCTTAACTTATTAAAAAAATATTCTAAGCGTAACTTAGAAGTAAGTTCAAGAGGTTTAGATGGTTTAGATCCAACAAAACTCTCTGCTACTGGGAGAGCTTTTGAAAAAAAATCTACAGGCGAACAACTTGTAATTTTTAAAAGACAACTAGATAACGAATATCAAGAGGCTTCTTATTTTGCTAGTAGGGTTGCAGCATCTAAACAAGATACTGTGTTTTCAGGCGTTCTCGGTAATTTTAGAAACAATCTGCAAGGTGATTTAGTTGCAGCAACAGATGATGTGGTAGGAAGAAAACTTATAGATGCAGACACAGCATACATTACAAATGTAGACAGAATAAGAAACTCACACGACATCATAAAAAGAGTTGGTTATTATCAATTTGATGACGCAGGAGAAGAAGCAGCAAAACTTTTATCTAAAGAAGGTGCACGCAAAGATGTTCTAGAACAGAAACTTAGCATGGGTGCTATTGATAAAAATGGTGATTTGTTAGATAACGCATTTAAAACAAGAAAAGTAACGACAGCTGATGGCAGAAGTTATTTTGAATATTTAACAACCAAAGATGGTAAGAAGATTGCAAAATCTAGAAAAGAACAATTACAAGTCCCTGGTATATCAGCAAAACAATTAGATGACATCATTGGCAAAGATTCACTTAAAACTGGAGACCTTGTTTTAGAACAGTTCCGAAACGCCACACCATCACAGTTAAGACAATTGAAAAAAACTGTTGGCGAAAAGCAATTTAGAAAGTCAGTCATCGCACAATTCGAAAATGATGTAAACGAAACAATTATAGATTTCCTAAATTTAAAAGAAGGCGCAGCGGCAGCAGGTCTAAAAAGATGGTACGAGAGGATAGGTGTTGGTGATAAAGCCAAAACACAAAGATATCAAACCATGATTGACGAAGCTGGTCTTGCATTCAAATATGATGACTTGGTTCAAATGACTAGAATGATGGAATTGTTGCCAACAGCACCAGCACTTAACCAGTTCATACAAAGGTCTATGATGTTGAGATTCTCACAAGGGATTGGACCAGGAGCCATCGGTGGTTTGTTTGGCTTATCAGCAGCAGGAGCTGGAGCTAGTGCAGGATTGATTGGATCAGCAGCAGGACTTGGTGCACTCTATCTTTTCAACAAGCTTATGGCATCACCAATCACACAAAAGTCAGTGGCAGGTATTATTGCAAGATATAAAACGGCAGCGGCAACAGGTAGTAAAGAAAAAATGGACGAGGCTTCCAAAGAATTTTTAGGTATTATGGACAGATACTCAAAGCCTTTTCACAGCCTAGCAGCAGGTGCAGATAACTTAATCAAATCTCCAATCACACCAGGCTTACTTAAACAAACAGGCATCAATCTAGGTGCCCTGGAGTATTTTGAAGAATGAGAACTGTAACTAACTCACAACTGCTTGAGAAACTAGAATCATTAGAGGACAGAATTACAAAACTCGAAGAAGCTATTAACAAAGGCAAAGGTGCTATTACATTTATAGCGTGGCTGGGTGGCATAGCTGCAATAGTGGGAGGCTATTTTTATAACTCATGATACCAATGGAACTACTCAGTATGCTGGCTAGCACTGTGCTTGGCGGAATACTATCAATCATGGCTCAAAAATCTCAAGCTGAGGCAGACAAACAAAAGATGTTTATGCAACGAGCTAATTTTGCAGCCAAACAAGCAGACAAAGCAAGAAATGTTACAGATCAATTTACTAAAAATACTAGGCGCTACATAGCACTTATAGCTGTAGTAGCAATATTAGTCATACCAAAACTAGCACCATTTATTGATCCATCAATGCCCATCTATGTAGGTTACACAGAGACTGTATCTCAAGGGTTTTGGATATTTGCAAGTGATATGGATATGACACAATGGAAACCAATGACAGGTCTAGTCATAACTCCGCTAGACACCCATGTAGTTAGTTCCATTATAGGGTTGTACTTTGGAGGCTCCCTTGTCAGAAGATGAATCCTGAAATATGCACTGCTAACTACATGGTCGCAGTCTTATGTCTTTTATTGATTGTATATATTGTTTTTAAAGATGATTAATTTTACCTAGGAGGTAACATGGCAAAATTATGTGCAAAAGGAAAAGCAGCAGCAAAAAGAAAATTTAAAGTTTATCCAAGTGCATACGCAAATATGTATGCGTCAGGTGTTTGCTCAGGCAGAATTAAGCCTGGAGGTAAGCGTGGCAAGAAAAAAAGGTCTTAGAAACTGGGTTAATGAAAAATGGGTAGACATTGCAAACCGTAGATCAGACGGATCATATCCGCCCTGTGGCAGAAGTAAGGGAGAGAAAAGAAAAAACTATCCTAAGTGTGTACCATCAGCTAAGGCAAGAGCCATGTCTCCTGGGCAAAGAAGAGCAGCAGTAAGAAGAAAACAAGCTAAGTCTAACAGAGGACCTAAGCCAAGCTATGCGAGAACATAATGGTAGCCAAAAAATATCAAAACCCAAGTGGCGGATTAAATGAAGCTGGACGCAAATATTTTAAACGCACACAAGGCTCTAATTTAAAACGCCCTGTAACGGGTAAAGTTAAACCAGGATCTAAAGCAGCTAAAAGAAGAAAGAGCTTTTGTGCAAGAATGAAAGGAGTACCAGGACCTATGATGAAAAATGGAAAACCAACAAGAAAAGCGTTGGCGTTGAGAAAATGGAAATGTCGATGAATAAAATACTTTTAGCACTGATAGTGCTTATAGTCATAATATTGGGATATGCAATAGAGGACGCTGTATCAGATGTTACTAGCTCAGGTAGCACAACAAACACACAGAGCAACAATGCTGGCTCAAACACTGCAATAACGGGCGGATATGAGAGCAGCACAACGTATCAATCAGGCTCATCAAGCAATACAACGACTAATAATGAAACCAATAACAGTACAAATCAAGAAACAGCTGTAAACAGCTCAAACGCACCCAGTATGAGTGTGTATGGTCAAGACAGCTGTGTTATACCACTTGCAGCAGGAGTAACCGTAATCGGCTTCTCAGGCTCATTTGGGAGCTATATGCGTGATGAGGAGTGCGAAAGAAGAAAAGCTAGTGCTGTACTAGCCAAGCTTGGCATGAAAGTAGCTTCGATATCATTGATGTGTCAAGCCAAAGAGGTTTGGCAGGCAATGATGGACGCAGGTACACCCTGTCCGATTGACGGGCTGATTGGTGCTGAAGCTAAAGAAAGATGGAATGAGATTGGCGGATTTTATAAGTCTGAAGCTGACACATGGAATGGTAAACCTATACCTTCGGGAGCTATCAAACACAAAAGATGAGATATTTAATTTTATTATTAATGGTAAGCACAGCTTTTGCTGAAACAACATGCACGACTAATACTTTAGGAGACAGAACCTGTGTAACAACAACAGGCAACATACTTTCCAATTCTACATTTGGATCAGGAAATACTACGACAACCACAGGTTGGCAGACAACTGGCTCTGACGGTATACACACACATGGTAACTTTGGTAGTTTCCCTTATGGTGCAAATATGGATCAAACAGGGGGAGTTTTGGCTTTCGAGGGTCATGTAGAGGATAACGTGTTTCAAGATAGTGCGTTAGTAAAACATGGTCATTTGACACAATCACAACTCAACGAGGGTTTTGTCTCAACTTTGTCAGCTGATGTGTGGTTTTGGAATATGATTGAAAATACACTAACTCTTAAACAAACCATTACAGGTGCTGATGGTAGTGTCACTACACAATCAAGAACGATAAACGACTACGATCCGACAAGAAACTTTAATGGTGGTACATTTACAAACTATACAGACAGCTATATCCAAAATCCGAACTCACAGACAGACATAACAATAAGAGCAGAATTATTTAATCAAGGAGATGGTTCAAATAATGACAATTATCATAGAGGACCTGACGTTGATAACGTAGAACTGTCTATAATTACACTCGGAGAAACTACAAGCTGTCAGCAACTAGGTACTTGTACAAGTGTTGGTACAGAAGTTAGCCAGGCATTTGAAGAAATAGAAGAAATTATTACAGCTAATATAGAAGTAGTAGATTTTGAACCAGTAGAAGAGATAACATTCATTCCATTCGAAGAGCCTGAAATAATCATGGAGATGTTTAGCGAGGTCTATGTTGAAGAAATAGCTGTAGAAGAAATTAGTGCTGGTGTTGTGAATGTATTTACATTAGCACCATCTGAAGAAATTATTGAAATAAGCAGTATAACTGCTATCGAAACATTTGACGAATTGCCTGCTATAGGTGAGGAGATAAGATATGAGAGTCAAGAGAACTTCTCGGAAGTCGCAACAGAAATCCAAATTGAAGAAAGCTTCTTTGAAGCAACAGAAAGCTTTGACAACCAGGGAACAGTTGAAGGAATACAAGAACTCGCAAACTTCTTTGCAGAGGAACCAATTGAGCAAAGCCCAGCAGATACCACAAACTTTAGCGGAGGAAGCGAAATTGATACGGGAGAGTTCAGCGAAACAAACGAAACCTCCACAGACATTGAAACAGTCAATGAATCAAGACCAGCTCAAGAAGAGGTTGTCGCAACAAGTCAAGGAAATGAACGACCAACAATGGTCAGAACAGATGAACAAGAAAGCCCAGGAGATGAGGAAGGACTACGAGGAGAAACAAGACCTAGCATGGAAGAAGAGCCTCCTATACAAAATGACACAGCTTCTATCGAAGATGAAAGAGTTGATAATCAACCTCAAGAAGAAGATACAATTGTTGCTGAAGAAGTAAGCGATGAAACTGTCGGAGAAACAGAAACAAGCGATAGTAACGAAAGAACTGAAACATCTGAGGTTACAGATACGCCAGGAGAAAATGACCAAAGCACACCTGAAGCGGTTGAAGAAGGCGGGAGTAGAGAAACTCCTACAAGAAATGCTCCAATTGTTTCAGTAGAAAATATCGAAAAAAAAGTCAACGAGACTGTTAAACGTGTAGATCAAAGATTGATTGCTACATCAATCATAGTAGCAAAAGCAATGCAGAACAATTCATCAGTAGATGATTATGCAACTAAAAATACAGAAATATTTAACTCACAACCACAAATAAACGGAGGTGATTATTTTGAAACAAGACAATATATTGATGCTAGAAATATATATGCAGAAATTTCATATGGCAATCAAGACCCTGTTCAGATATTTCAAAAGCAAGTTCAAGAAGCTACTGACGAAAGAATAAGAGCAGAAGAACATTTAAGGAGGATCCGTGGATATTAAAACAATTACAGGTGCAGTAGGTCTAGTGATAACACTTGGTGGCTTACTAATTTATCAAGGACAACTTATCGAAAGAGTTGAGGTACTCGAAGCTAAGACTGCACCGAACATCAAACCCCTGGAACAGGATATAGCAATTAACAAAGCTGAAATTGCAGTGCTCAAAGCTAAGGTTGAAGAGATGAAAGCAAGATCAGATAATCCATTGAGGTAATTATGCCAAAAAAAATTGATGAAAAAAAAGCACTACTATTCGTAGAATATTATACTAAAGGAAAAACAGCAGGTAACGCAAACGCAAGTGCAAAAGCAGCTGGTTGGACTGGTGATACTCAGAGAATGGGACTTTATTTAAAAGAAAAATATATGACTGAAATAATGAAAAAAACAGAAACACTGTTAGCAAACAACAAAATCAAAATAGCAACTGTGTCAGAAAAAATGATTGATACAATGATTGAGGTTGCAGAAAACTCTCAAAACGACATGAGTAGAATTAAGTCAGCAAAAGAAATGTTAGACTATGCAGGTTATTCTAATCCACAAAACATAAACTTGAATGTTGAGAAAGAAGAGATCAAAAATGCAGATGCCTCACAGTTAGGTGACAAATATCTTGAATTGGCTACAAAAATACCAGGACTAAAAGAAAAGCTATTGAAAAAACTATTAGATGATAATGAAAACAGCAATTTGCCTGATATTGGAGCTGAAGAAGACGACAACAGACTTAAACATTAGGGGGTACTTAGGTATCACTTACCTTATTTAAAAGCGATTACAGGCATTCTAGAGCCCCTTTTTTCTAAGAATCGTCTCCAATTTTAGATAATGCAGAGGTTTCTATGTTTCTGATGTGCTCAATCATCTTTTCTAACCTATCTTTGTAAAACCTGTAAGTTGATTTGTTCATCTTCAACAATTGTGGTCTTACTTCATCAGTAAAATCAAAAACACCATCAGTACAATGAGGACACACAGACAAACTATTCATTGTTATTATTGTTCCTGTCCCATTGCATATCATGCAAGTTGGATTACAACACTCCAGGATTGCTAAATTCACAAGTTTAGATAGATCATCAATGTGAATGTCCATGTATTGGCTTTTATAATATTTCATTATGCTTCTGTAGAACATATTTTCTGAGCCAGTTTCATTAACAAACTTCATCAACAAAAAATTATATTCTTCACTATTTAAATTAGCGTAAGACAATATCATATTGACATCTTCAGGCGTGATTGAATCATTACCATGAGATGAAACTTCAAGTGATGCTGACTTAGGCACGAGTATTGACAAAAGTTCTTTATTCATCTTTGTGCTCCTCGTAAAACGCTAACAGTTCCTCTTCGGTTCCGTAGAGTTTTGTCCAGGCTTTAGTACCCATGCCATGAATACCCCACTTAGGTGATCTGTGATGGTGGTAACAAAGAGGTATCGTTTGACTACCCCTTTGTCCCATGCCTGAGCCTTTCCTGATGTGGTGGATTTCTGCTGGTGTTATTACTGACATATCAATCTTCCGACACACGACACAGCCCCACCTTGCCTTTCTGTCCATGTCTTTTTTTTCTTCTTTACTTGTGTATCGTCCTTTCTTAGGCATTACAAAAGCGAAGTTTGTTTATCTTCCATCTCCTCTTTCGAATATCTAAAATCTACCAACTTGTAAGTATTGAACGGAGGGAACTTAGATTTGTTAGCCTTGTTAGGGTTATTTCTAAGTGCCATGTTCAATCCCTGGGGATCTACTTCCAGGACAACTTTGCCATTGTGTATGATTTGCATACCGCCAAGCTTGATTGCTTTGACACAATCATAGTCTCTTACGGACAACATACCATGATAATTTTTATTTACTTTAACTTTGTGCACATGCACCTCCTAGGTCTTAGTGTAGACCTTTTGTTCGAAATATTCTTCATTTGATTTTCTGAATGTTTCAGCCTTCCACCCTTCAAACTTCATTCTGAAATAGTGCATTTCAGTGTGAGCTTTGTCTCTTTCATGCTCATGGTGAGCAATAATCTCCATAATATCCAACAGATTCTCATTAGCGTTAGCATTTGCTTTGGCGTGTGTAACACTAATTTTCTCCTGGTTAGATATCAAGTTAGATGCCTTTTGGAAATCCAACTTACGCTCAAACTTATTGAGCTCAGAGTTGTGGAAAGCATAGTCCATACCATACTTCCTGTATTGCTCCAAGTATTGTTCAGCTGATTCATCAGTGAGTTTGATTGTCATGTTTGTGTTTTCTACCATTAATAATTCTCCTGGCGTCTGCTCTCATCTCTTCCATTGTCATACCTGGCTTGTTATCAACAAACCTAGAAAGCTCGAGTGTCCAGTTTTCTAGTTCATCAAAAGCTTTTTTAGCCCTCACAGTCGCCCTCTCTTTATCTTCTTTTGTGATTGCAAAATCATACTCCTCAACTGCATCTCTATGTGCCTTAACTAGGTTTGACCAGGTGTTAAAGTTTTCTTTTGCATTACCTATTTTTTTTGTCATTTAAAACTCCTATCATTTTAGATTGTATTGATTTTGGTAGTGCATCAAACTTCTCAGAAGCTTCGTCTTGCTTGTACAAAGTTAAGAATAATTCTTGCTTTTGTTCTAGTTGCTCGACTGTCATTTTGTTTAGTTTAAGACCACCCATTTTCCTGTAAATATTTACTGCCCTTTGATCTGTTACTTTCTTCCTGTCAAAGAATCTTTGGAACACATCAAGAATTTGTTGATCAGATTGCTGTAAGTATTTTGTTATATCACAAACCTTTGGTCTCCACTCTGATTTTTGAACATGAAGTGCCAGGGCATTCATGCTGTCTTTCAGTGTGTAATCACGAATTGCAACAGCCATAAAGTTTTTTTCTGTCTCATTCATAACCAATTGCTTAGGATATGCTTGATTAACTTGAGTACAAAAATACTCAAACTCCTCCTTTGTCATTTACTTCTCCTTGTTTTTTTATATATATATATATTTATATATATAACTATTTATATTTAATATACACATACACATAGATACATCTCTGTATGTGTGTGTATTCAATATATATTAATATTATCTTAAATTGAAGTCCAAATTCAGTTGTTTTTTGATTATTTTTAGATTAAAATTAAGAAGCAAAATGAACAAAACGAGGATAAACATGGACATTTTCACACTATTTGCGGTGCGAGATGCACACAAAACTAAATCAACAGGTGATTTTATAACCTGGTTGGAAGAAAATATTTCCAAAACCAGTGATGAAATGCACCAAGAACATTTAAAAAACGAGGATAAAAAAAATGGAACTAGATAAACTATCACCAGTCGAACAGGCGCTGGTTAAAAAACATAACTTAGATCCTTCTCATTTTTGGGAGCTGAATAGAGGTTCTAAAAAGCAATTGTTAATACTTCACAAGACTGTGCAGTTGATTGCTAGGGCAGAGGGCGTAACTTGTAACTTTGTTGTTGTTGAATCAAACATAGACAAGGGTGTTTCAGTCGTTCTTGCAACGGCAAAACTTAAAGACAAGGTTGTTGAATCATTGGGTGAAGCACACCCACGGAACAACAAAAATGCCTATCCAACCGCTATGGCTCAAAAAAGAGCATACGACAGGGCAGTATGTGAATTGCTTGGTATTTCTGTTTACTCAGAATCAGACTTAGTGAGAAAAGATGATGGTAGCTGGGATTTTGCAGAGCCATCAAACTTTGATGAAGCTGAAAAACAAGAGCAGAAAAAGAAAACCAAAGAGGAGAAGATTGCAGAGGCTATGATTGAGAATCAGGAGCTAGAGAGTGCTTGATTACCAAGAATATGAGTTCAATTACTTTCAATTTTATTTAAGGAGTTCACTTTTCAAGTCATATTGTATGGGTATCAGGACATCAAGAAAGAAACAACTTGAACTTGACGAGAACCATGTACAACTGAGGTCTCCCTGGTTAGCAACTAATCCTTATGTCGTTTGGGGAGAGAAGCATGAGGTCAATGGCATTGCTAAATGGATCTCAATTAATAAAAAAATGCCTAGGTACATACTTGAGGAACAACAACAATTTGTTTATCCCGAGTGGTATGAAGGCGTGAATGTAGCTACAACGCCTGATGGCTTGGCAGATAACTGTTTGATTGAGGTAAAGTGTTCAGCAATGGGCAAAAAGACTTATGAGGAGTTTCCTGATGAGCATTTATGGCAGGTTTATGGTCAGCAAATGATTATGAACCTGTGTGGTTTCAATGTGGAAAAAACACATTTGGTTAATTGGACACCCAAGCACACGAAGATATGGGAGATTCAGCGTAACCAGGAGTTTGAAGAATACATGACACCACTGCTGCAAGAATACATCAATGCTTATGTCTATAAAGAGGAGCTTGTACCAAAGCCCAAGGCATTTCAAGGCAAACATAAGATTGAATTAATTTATAACAATGGAGATAAAAATGGCAAAAGCTAAATACATTAATCTTTTCATCAATGAGAAGGTTTATGAAAATGAGACAGGTGCCTTTTACAGGGTAATATCAGGCATAAAACAAACAGGCAAGACACCACCGCCTTTCCTGTATAATAAAAAATACACACCCAAAGAGGACATTATCTTGAGGGCTGGTAGTGAGTATGATGTATCATTGTGGTTCAATGAAAGAGACGGCAAGAAAGATTCATCAATACAAATCAAACCAGCAGTGCCTTATGAGAAAAAGGAATCAATACAAAATGATCCTGGATACCAGGAGGTAAAAAAAGCGTTCAATGACGGCTGGGAGTAATGAATGGCAACAGACAAAGAATACAACAGAGACTATTACTTGAAGACTAAGGATCTCAAGAGAGTTAAAAACAGAGAAAACTATCTCAAAAACAGAGATTCTTTGCTCAAGTATGCCAAAGATAAACGAGACAGTCGCACACAAGATGATATTGATAGAGACAAACAGAGACAAAGAGAGTATTATTTAGCTAATAAGGAGCGTATCAAACAGAAAAGAAAAGAAGATGCACTCAAGAAGAAAGAAGAAATACAAAAAATGAAAGAGGAATTAGATAGGCTCAAAACTCAAGCCTAACCTCGGTAGCCTGGTTTTGTTTAGTTTACTAGGCTACTTTTCTTTTTTCTCACCCCCCCCCTGTTTCTATCAATTTATCTTTTTTCAATCCCCCCCCCTATGTTTGTTTTATTTTAGGATAGTCCAGGTTAGATCTGAATGAATTTTATATTTCAAATTAATCAATAATGTGTTATATTATTCTTATGTTAATCAAATATATACGGAGCAAATATATGAAATATATTATTTATGAGTGCGAAACATTAGACAACCCAGTTATTGTTTTCAAAAATAGAAGGGGGTATTGGGACCCTTCATCATTTTTCTGTGTTTTCGATTACAGTAAATTAGACATAGATAGATATAACCAGGAAGTTCAGAATGTGGGTAAAAATTCTGATGAATACTACAAAATTGTTGAATCTTCTTTTGTTAATAATAATCCAAAGCCAAAAGATGAAGAAATAAAAAGCTTTATTAAAGAATTTATTGAAAAAGCAATGAAGTATAAAAATGAAAGTTAATTTTCTTTTTACAACCCCCCCCCTCACACCTGGGGGGCGTGGGGATAATTTGGATCATGATTGTGAGATTTCAAATTAATCACAATTGTGTTAAGATTAATTCAGGTGGGTGCTCATGTGCTATAGGTGGAAATACTCGAGACTACTAAAAGCACTCACCGAACTAAACTAACAAAACGAGGTTAAAAAATGAGTAAAGTAAAATCATTATTATACAACGAAGAAACTGGGACATATGACAATTTCCCTTGTGAGCAGGTTACTCGAAAAACGAGCAGGAAGTTCAAAAGTTTTGATGACCTAGCTGATTTTCTTGAAGATAGAACAGATGACCAGGGGGTGGATGATGCCTAACTGGTGCGAAAACAATCTAAAAATCGGACACAAGGAAAAGTCCAGGATAGACACAATACACAAAATTGTTACAAAACTATTAGACACACCTTCTGAAAAACTAAAAGAAGAAGATGGACTGATGCACAGTTTTATTCCAAGACCATCAAAAGAAGTCCTGGGGGACAATGGCTGGTACAATTGGGAAATACAAAACTGGGGTTGCAAGTGGGATATTTTTGAACAATGGTATCATGAACCTGAAGTTGTATTTGTTGAAGATAAACAACTATGGGGCATTGAGCTGGGCTTTAATAGTGCATGGAGCCCCCCTGTTGCATTTTACGAAACTTTAGAAGAAAGAGGTTTTTATATTTATGCAACATTTATCGAGGGTGGTTGTGATTTTGTTGGAAGATATACAGAAGGCACTGACACAACTTATAGTTTTGATGATGTACCAAAGGAAGATAAAGAACTATCTGACTATGTTAAATCGTGGAGGTCTGGAGAATGAAAACAGAGACTAAACAATACAGAACCCAAGAACAATTTGACCAAATCGTTGATAGCGTAATAAATGGCAATTACACCTCGGCAAGTCAGTTAGCAGTTGAGTATGGCTTTTATGCGAGTGACTTCAAGGCATTCATTCAAAATACAGACTGGGTGCATGGTCACCCATATTTTGATGCAATTGACTTATATTGGGTTATACAAGATGCAACAAAACTAAGACAAGGAGAAAACTAAACAATGAGACAAGGTATATTTAACTATAAAGATGGAACGAAAAAAGAGTATATTTTATTCGCTTCACAAAACAACCACATAGGGACAAATGGCACATTTAATCAAGGTGACATTGTGATTGAATACGATAAATTGGTTGAAGTCCTGGGAGAACCACTCGAAGGACATGACCTAAAAACCCAATGCGAGTGGGTTATAGAGTTCAATCCAAAAAATTCGCCACGCCAAATTGCTACCATTTATGACTGGAAACTAGGGAAACAATACCTGGGAGATGAGGGAACTGATAAGGAGAATATCAAGTATTGGCATGTAGGAGGACATGACAAAATAGTTGTTGATTATCTCGAGTTTTTATTCATGCCCCTGAACAAAAAATAAAGGCGAACCCAAACCTATTGAGCCCTTATATTACAAAGCTTATATAAAGAAGTATAGATAATATAAGGGTTTCCTTTATTCATGTTTTTACACACTCACACAGTTTAAAGACTATCTCTATGGCACACCCTCACAGTGCCTGAGAATTTGATTTTTTTTCTATTCCCCCCCGAAATGTCTTGACAATCCAGGGGGCTCGGTGGTTCCCACCCACCCTACCCAAACAAATACATTATTTTTACCAATCCCCCAGGGATCTATTTTATTTTTTTTCGTACCCCCCCAAAAATCCTTGACTTCTACAGCCCAGGGTATAGCCCACCCAACCCACCCTTGATAATCTTGATTAATTTGATATTATTAATACATGGCAAGTGCCATAACAAACTAAACAACAAAGAGGTATAATATGAAACCTATAAGAAAAGATGAAACTCAACACCATGAGTGCAAGGTTAATAGCCTATTCAGGACTAAGCGTGAACAACTAGACCTAGCATATAGTGTTCACTTGAACGAGGCTGTCGACCAAAAACTTCCAGAACTTATGCAAGGGCTGGGCGTAGCTGACTTAATGAGCGAGGTTGAAGGGCTTTATAAAGAGCACAAACAACTAATACATGGTCATGAGTTGGCTGTTAGAAACTCCGAGGAACACCTTAGGGAAGTTACACAACAGCTAGAAGACAAAATCAATACATATGATTTTGGAATCAATAACACAGACAGCATAGACCTAGGCAATAAAAGAAACGGCGAGGGAATTTTTAATCCTGAGACTTTCAAAGTTGAAACCCATGTTAGAGAGATAGCGGAAATGCTACAGCGTAAGTTTGACACAGACACAGGCAACGCACTAGCTACGAATCTCGATAATTTAGAGGTACTGCGTGGAATGGCTGTAGATTGTCTTTACAGAGGGGACAGTTTGGCTGATAGCTTGAACAATATACAAGAAGTATATTTAAGGGCTGGGATAAAATCAGTTCAAAACCCTGAAGATGTTCCTCCAATGCTTGAGTATAACGCCAATGATTCTGCTTAACTCAAGCAACTAATAACTATATTTTTTTATAGTTCCCCCCTTGCATTATGAGTGCTGGGGGGTTTTGCCTGGCACCCACCCACCCACCCTAAAACAATTATCTTTTTTTTCCAATCCCCCCAGGATATTCCAGGACAGCACCGCTGGGCGCCGCCCACCCACCCGCCCTTTCTTTTTTTTATTACCCCCCCCCTAACTGCATACGATCACACACAGGGGCAAACACCAATATTGATTAAATTGACATACTTGATTAATTTGATACTATGAATGTATGTCAAGTGGCATAGTTAAACTAAACAATGGAGATATTATGAAATACTTAGTAATAGAAAGAATCAAATACACACACACAAGTGATTCATTCTACAATCATTATGTTGATGGGTTTGATAGCTTAGAGTTAGCTAATGAGTATGCTGAGTTACAAGCGAAACTAAAAAGACGAGATGACACTACTTATACAGTAGTTCCATTTGGTGAAACACAATAAACTAAACAGGGGGCTTAAATGCCCCCAGGACTAAAACAATGAAAAAGCAAAAAAGCAAAAAATCAAAAGAACTAATAGAGAGCGAGACAATAATTGCTGACTGTGGCGATGAAGGACTTATAAATCGTAACAGACAGGCACAGCAAGACCAATTGCTAGGGGTATCTGTAGAGTATGACCAAGACTTAGTAGATACTGCTATCAACATGGACAGAAGACAACTGCCTGACTTCCTCAATATCAAGGTTGGTTGGAATGTTCTAATCGGTGATAAAGAGGGCAATACAAGAGTAAAGACCTTACCACCTATGACCTATGATGAGATGAAAGCTAAAATCAAGAAAGAGTATGCAGGTTGTCACATCATAGACTGTAGAGACCTTAGATAAAATAATATCTCTAGCTAGAGCATGGACGCTCTACGCTAGGGGTACGCCCCCCTTTAGAAACAATGCGAGAAGAGAGTAGTAGTCTCCATACAGCGGAGGGAAAAATAACATTTGGGACCTAACACAAGATGTTGGGAAAAATTTTAAAAAAAACACAAAATATTGTACTTTCTTAAAAAAAATGTGCATAATCAGAACTGGATAACTGTCTCTAAAATCTAATGAATGAAGAAGATCAAGCACACCTAGTTATCGAAGCCCTAGAAACCGACTACGAAGAGAATAAATTAAGCCACTATAAGCCTTATCTATTCCAGGAGAAATTTCATGCGGACGGCTCGATAGCAAACCAAAGATTACTCATGGCGGCTAACAGGGTCGGCAAGTCCTATGTGGGGGCTATGGAAATGACTATACATCTCACAGGACACTACCCTGATTGGTGGACTGGAAAAAAATTTAAAAACCCCGTAAGAGCATGGGTATGTGGGGCGAGTAATGAAACCACTAGAGATATATGCCAAAGAGAACTATTTGGGCAACCTGACAACCCAAGAGATGTAGGTAGGGGCTCAATCCCTAAACATCTCATTGGAGAGACGACAAGAAAACCTGGAGTGCCAAATGCACATTCCTCCGTACTTGTAAAACACAAATCAGGTGGGTGGTCTAGGGTTGCCTTTAAAGCCTATGAAATGGGGGCTGAAAAATTTATGGGGGAGAGTATTGATCTTGTTTGGCTTGACGAGGAGCCACCCCAAGATATTTATTCACAGTGTATTACCAGGACACTCGATAGAGTGGGACAGGTCTACATGACCTTTACCCCTGAAAATGGCATGACAGAGGTAGTGCAAAGCTTTACATCACATCTACAGCCCAAACAATCATTGATTACAGCAGGTTGGGAAGATGCAGAGCATTTGACACCTGAGATGAAACAACAGATTTTACAAGCGCTCCCACCTCATGAAAGGGATATGAGGTCAAAAGGTATACCTATGGTGGGGTCAGGATTGGTATTTCCTGTAAATGAAGACGAAATAGCCTGTGATCCATTCACCATACCCACCCATTTTGCTAGGATTGCAGGTCTCGATTTTGGGTATGACCACCCAACGGCAGTCGCATGGATTGCCTGGGATAGAGACAAAGATATAGTGTATGTATATGACTGCTACCGAATGTCGAAACAGACCCCCGACTATCACGCATCTCACATCAATGAGCGTGAAGGCAGTCATTACATACCAGTAGCCTTCCCACATGACGGTTACCAACATGATAAGGGCTCAGGAATAACATTAGCAGAGCATTACAGACGAGCTCATGTCAATATGTTGCCCTTTCATTTTGAGAATCCACCTGCACTAGGCGAGAAAAAGGGTGGCAATAGCGTTGAAGCAGGATTGATGGAGATGCTCACACGAATGGAGCAGGGAAAATTTAAAGTATTTAACACAATGTACGACTGGTTTGAGGAGTTTAGGCTTTATCACAGAAAAGACGGCAAACTGGTCAAAATTAGAGATGATTTGATGTCGGCAACTCGTTACGCAGCAATGAGTTTACGATATGCAGAAGTAGAAAAATCAAACTGGAACAAAAAAGGTCATATGGGACCTGATGTTGCAATCGTTTAGGAGAAAAATATGTCAGCAGCAATGAGATTTAAAAAAAGATACACAGGCGGTAGTAGATTTCATGGATTTAAGAAAAAAGTCGATGAAAAGAAAAAAATTAAGAGAGAATCAGGAAGAAATGAAACTGATGCTCAAACAAGATACAGAGGATTCAGGTTCGGTTAATGCAAGAAAAACCACCGTTGATGAAAACGCCAACATCTATGGCGTATAAAATACAAGAACTTGAGATGAAGATTATGGATCTCGAGGCAAAACTCAAAGGAAAAAAGAATGGCAAAAATGACAGAAAATGAGTTAGCCTCTCATCTCGAATCTGAAATACAAAACGCTACAGGACATATGAACAGTGAACTCTCAGGACAAAGAGAGGACGCTATGAAATATTACCTGGGAGAGCCTTTTGGTAATGAGATTGATGGGCGTTCTGAAATCGTTACAACTGATGTACGAGATACAGTTGAATACATCATGCCAAGCCTTATGCGTATTTTTACCACGCACAACAACACAGCAGAGTTTGAGCCTGAGGGACCTGAAGACATCGAAATGGCTAAACAGGCGACCGATTATGTCAATTATGTCTTTAATCGCCAAAATAACGGCTTTAAGGTCCTATATGACGCATTCAAAGACGCATTAATTAGCAAAACAGGCATAATTAAGCATTATTGGGAAGAAAAGACAGAAGTTGCTACTGAAGACTATTTAGATTTGACAGAAATCGAGTATCAGTCAATTTTAGCTAATGATGAACTAGAAGTTACAGAGCACACAGAAGAAACACTGCAAGAAGCCCAAGAAGATGAAAATGGCATGATGATATCACCAAAAGTGGTAACACACGCTGTTAAAGTCAAAAGAACTAAGACATCAGGGCAAGTTAGAGTGGTTTCAGTGCCACCTGAAGAGTTTTTGATATCTAGAAGGGCTACAGATATAGAATCTGCACCCTTCATATGTCACAGAGTAAAGAAAACAGTCAGTGATCTAATACTAGAAGGATATGACGCTGCAACGATTGATGAACTACCAACATACTCACAGTCAATGGCTGAGTTCAATGAGGAAAGACTTGCAAGATTTAGCTTTGATGATGATTCAATACCACCTGATGAGGGCAAAGGTCCATCTAGACAGGTTTGGATTGATGAATGTTACACACGCATAGACCACAACGATGATGGCATTGCTGAACTTAGAAAGATTACTAAAGGTGGCAATAAAATATTAGAAAATGTTGAGATAGATTATTTGCCTTTCTCATCAATCTGTCCACTACCGATACCTCATAAGTTCTACGGAATGTCAGTAGCAGATACAGTAAAAGATATACAGCTAATCAAATCCACTATTGTCAGGAACATACTCGACAATATGTATTTGACTAACAATGCTCGATACGCTGTATTAGCTGGGCAAGTTGAACTAGATGATTTGCTTACATCTAGACCTGGGGGCATTGTTAGAATGCGTGCACCAGGAGCAGTGCAACCTTTACCAACACCACAAATATCAGGTGATGCGTTTAACATGGTCAAGTATTTAGACCAAATTAGAGAAGAGCGCAGTGGTGTATCAAAAATGACACAGGGCTTGAATCCTGATGTATTGACATCTCATGTAACAAGCGGGGCTATCTCCGCTATGACAGAATCATCAATGCAAAGGATTGAGCTGATTGCCAGGGTTTTTGCAGAAACAGGTATTAAAGATGTCTTTAGATGTATCTATCAATTGATACAAAGATATGAAAGCAGAGAAAAGATTGCCTATCTTAACGGCAAGTTCGTACCAATTGATGTATCAAGATGGAAAGATAAACTCAACTGCACAGTCAATGTTGGTGTAGGAAGTGGATCACAACAATCTAAAATGCAAACTATGGGCAGTATTATGAATATTGTAAATGCCCTGGTGGACAAAGGAGGCATGGGAACACTTGTATCTGCTGATAACATTTACAATGTTCTAAGTGAATTCATCACACAAGCAGGGTACAAGAATCCTGATCAGTTTGTATCGAATCCACAGATGATGCCACCACAACCTCCTCCAAAACCAACGGTTGAAGAGAAGATTGCTAATCAGAAAGCACAACTTGAACTTGAAAAACTGAAATTACAACAAGCTGAACTAGAAATAGAAACACAGATTAAAGCACAAGAACTCAAACTCAAAGCTAGAGAATCAGCTATTGACCTAGCCTTGAAGAAAAAAGACCTGGAACTCAAAGAATCTGAGCTCGAACTTAACCAGGCTGAACTTGTATTAGAACAAACACAAAAAAG
>MDSY01065384.1_pt1 | contig 23203 bp, 44 predicted proteins | sample 811131 | NCBI WGS metagenome assembly MDSY01 (sample SAMN05326643, study PRJNA326480) | marine metagenome | isolation source: seawater | place: Atlantic Ocean: South West | collected 2010 | reverse complement strand
TTTCTTCAACTATAGCTCTCATATCTCTAAATTCCTTCACTACTTCTCGTATTCTAACACTTGATACTTGTTTTAGCTCTTCATCAGTTAAATCCCAATGAGGTCTTAGCATTGAAACAAATATTTCTACAGCATAAAATAAACCCTCTGGATTGCCAGAAGCTGCAGCTCCAGTAATAGCACTTTGAACTTCCATTAATTTATCAGTATATCCTGGTTTACGCCAATTATTAGCTGCTCCACCAGCTTGTTGAGTATCTTGGTCCATTATACTCCGAAAATAGCTTGCCTCTTCTGTTCTAATATTCTTTGAACATTGTCAATGAATCTTAAGACAGTTTGAGCATCAAATCTCATAGGTCCTGCATCTCCAGTTCCTTTGAAGAACTCGAATGGGTTGGGCAATGTGTCGTCGTGTTGGCATCTCATAACTATTGTGTCCAAGTCACGCTGTGCTCTCATTAAGGCAACAGGATCATCAGCGTGTTCATAATTTCTATAAAATGAAGTAACTCTTTCTTGCAAAGAGCTTTCTTCAAACGTTGGTTCCGAAAAGCTTCCTCTACTCATCGGATGTGACTAAAGTGGTAAACGTATTTATACTTATTATCGAAGAAAGAGGTGGTGGCTTAGAAATACCTGGCAATGGTAAAAGGCGAGCCACCATCTTATTATTTAAACGGCAGTCTATATACCTGATGGCAATGGCAACTAAAGGTGGTAAAAAAATGGCAACAAACTTACAGTCAAAAGCGTTATCCTTGTTAGTAGGCCCCCCTGCAATTCCTGCGTCAGCAGTTGCAGAAAAGTTGGGCGTTAACAAAGCTACTGTATCTAAGTGGATACGTCGATGGATAGAGGATGGAACAATAATAAGAGACCCTAATGCGATAGAAATTTCAAATTGGATTTCTGGCGGTAGGCCTCCAAAGATTTACATATTGAAATATGGTGGCAACAAAGGTAGCACACCATCGGCAACTAAGGTGGCAACTAAGGTCCCTAAAGTAATCAAGTCTGTGGACTCTGTAGAGCCTTCTGAGATTTTAGATGGGAAGTATGCGAGACCTCATTCTGGGGCTTGGATCTGCAGGAATTTGAATAAACCAAAAATTGATTTGGCAGAATCGAAAATATGTGTAAAAGATACTACATCGAATCAGGTAAGAAATATTAGATTAGATTACAAAGATGGATGGCGTGTAAATTACAAAGAAGGACCAAGAAAAAGGAGTATTGTTATCTATCCTCCAAATAAAGAAATGTCTTCACTGACTACTCTTGATGATTTCATAATAGATAGAGAGAAAAAGATGATGAATATTTGGAATGATATAGTTAGAACATTTGGCTTTGATTATAAGTTCTTAGATGAGATGGTTCCAATGGAAATAGGGGTGCCTGTGTCTGACGAAGGGCTGAGTAGAGAAGCAGGTCAAAAAATACAGACTGTAGACGGAGCAATGTGGGTTGACCGTTCAGAAGAAGCAGTAGTTCCAGGTGCAGTAGAGCTTGAAGGAGATGCTCCAGTAATGAGAGGATTAGCTCAGATGCCAAATCTATTGAATGATATTATTGTTGAATTAGCAAAAGGTAGGAAGAGTATGGGAGATGATACTAACGATAGATTAGAAAGATTAGAGAATGCTATGAATCTACTTTTGAGTGGTCAAAATACTCCAGATGAAGATGAGGATGATATGGAGGGTTATGTTTAAGTACTGTAAATCAGTGCCTACACTAAACATGGTATTGAATAAGAAAACAAAAACTGGTTCACCTGACTGGGAGACTGCTCCAGAGTGGGCTGAGTATCTTGTTCATGATATGATGACAGATCAATGGGTTTGGTTAGAAAAACATCCCAGAGATTGGTCTTCAGGTAAGACATTAGTAGTAGTGATTGAGGTGGAAGAAGAATAATATGTTTGCAGCAAAAGTATTACTCTTTTGTTGTGCATACATAGTGTTTATATTTATAATTGCAGAGGTTGAAATATATCTCTTAGAAAGAGGAAAAAATGAGTGACAAAGAAACGAAAATAGAAGAGTTTAGTAAGCCCAGAATTTCTCACAGGTCTTTGATAGAAGGTCAAGTGAAAAATTCGAAGGAAAAGTTTACTCCCACAATAATATCTGGGATAAATAAATTGAATATTGAAAGAGTAATAGCTAATGATATTCCAAATGAAGATACAATGCCTTTATGGAAGAACGGAAAGCTTACTGGTTCAGTAATAAAGAAGGTCTGGGACCTAATAGAATTAGATTTGATAGTTAGATTAGAAGATGGTTGGAAAATAAAACCGAAACCAGGATACAATAAAACATATTATTACATAAACAGAAATGGAAAATGTTCTTGTCAAGGATATAAAGTAAGACAGGCATGTAGCCATGCTCTTGCAGTAGATGTTCTTATGAAATTGAATAAAATGGGGTGTGCACAGTAGATGAGTTTACCTTATACTGCAGTAGATTATTTTGGATTGAATCATGACGTAATAGAAGAAGCAGATTTGATAAAAGATGCATTAATTACTGCAGAAGTGATATGGGAGCAAGTATTGAACACAGGAATGAGCGTTAGGTCAAGAATACCTATCAAGTATAGGGCACCTGTTTCGATATGTATTGGCTTACGTTTATGTGGAGTAGTATTCTCATTTAAAACAGTATCAAATCACTTTGATGTTAAGCAAAGTAGTTTAGCTAAATATTTCAATAGAGTTTCTCACTGGAAACAACCTGAATGGATAACATTCAATTACGATGGAGATGTAACTTTAGGTGATGAAAAGATTTCTTTAGATGGAGGTTCTATTAGTGTGAAGCTTCCGTTATACTTAAGGTATCCAGAAATAAAAATGGGAGATGTTATTGATACATTCAGTGTTAAACTTGGTAAACCAGAGTTATCAAGTAAAGCTCATATGCTATACATGGATTATATTGAAGAGAATGAAGGTATAGGTGGTAGATCAATGAATGTGTTTGCTGCAGCCTTAATTTTAGTAACATCAGGAAGAAATAAGAATAAAATATCACAGAATGAAGTAAGCAGTTCTTTAGGAATATCTAAGAAGCCAATAAGAGAATGTGTGGCTTTAATAAAGGAGTGTGTGTGAGTAAAAAAGAGAAATGGGCGACTGAGATAATGTTAAATCTCACGGATCTGTTTAATAAAAGGAAGAAAAAAGATGCAATACGAAGGAAAGATGATGAATCTGAAAAGGCAGTTGATAGCAGCAGAGATAGTGATAAATCAGATAAAAAGTAATTCAAATCCTTCTTTTCTGAAAAGATTAGCAGACGAATACAAGGAGGCAAAGAAAAGATATGAAGGGTAAAAACATAAGTGGAATAGTACAAGATGAAATAAAGAAAAGACATCCAATAGCACAAATGATAATTGATTTTTCTGAACACGTTTTAAATTTTGTATGGTACTTATTGATTGGATTGATGATTGGTTTGTCAATCAACTATGCATTTTTATGAATTATTGGGATAGAGGTAAAGAGTTTGCAGAAACTCATGTGATTCCTTACACAGTATTCTATTTGAGTACATTTGCAGTATCAATGATAGTAAGTGGAGTATTCTTTGTACAAGAGTTTGGTTTAGAGCCAGGTGTGGCTGCAGCCTATGTATTTACAAAGGCCTTAACACCGCTAAGAATGGGTATAGCAATAGTTGCCACATATTTTTACACAAAATCATTTCGGTAACAATCTGTTCACAATTGTTACTACCGAGGGTGATTTATTTTTTGATTTTTTGCTTATTTGTTACCATCGTCGGAGTGGGTAACAGTTGTTTCAGCAAATGGGTATAATTTTTTTGCATTAGTAATTACAGTGACAAAATACCATAAAACAACAAAAGCAATAATTCTATGAAAAACAAAAACAAAGATATTTCCTTTTGGTAAAAGTAAAGTCTGATAAATTGGGTCAAGCAATCTACTATCACATTGTTTAGAACTATAAAGTTGGCCAGAAAACGCATGACAGTTTTCATAATTCAAAAAATGTATGATCAGTAAACCTATGCTAAGAGTACAAAGGATGTAGAAAGAGCAGAGCTTACCCAACTCATATTGAACAGTATCCATTTGTCTAATTTCATTAACTTGATTGTTGATATGATTTTTAATTGAATCAAAATGAACCTTAAAAGAAATAAATTCAGTAGATATAGTAAAACCCAAAGAAATACAAAATCCAGAAAAAAGAACCAGGTGTAAATATTTTGGAAATAATATGGGACTGCAGTCGCCATCACATCTAACTTGCTCATGCCAATGAGGTTCTTCAAAAATATATTCATAAATGTATAGAAGGTAAGAAACATAAATAATAATTAAAATAATTATAATATTTTTAATCTTTTGGTTTATCATCAGGCAACCTCAATCTATTTCTCATTTTATCCTGAACAAGTTTATCAACTTCAGCACTTCCCATACCATTTCTTTGGATTACTGCAGTTTTGTAGGCTAAAGCAATCATTCCTTCTCTTTTTGTTTTAAAGCCTTTTAGAACCCTTAACTTAGCAAGTTTTCTAATCTGTTGTTCAGTTATTTGCTTCTTACGTATTTCTTTACGCTTCTTCCTTGTAATTAACTTATACTCTTCATCTACCCATTCATCAATAGCTGCGACTCGTATTTCATCAATAGCTATCTCACATTCATCCCAGAGTTTCTGGTCAAACTTTTCACCACCTTTTTTGTATGGCTTGAAATTAAATTTTTTTGCAAACATTTATTCACCTAAATTAAATTGATATTCTTCTTCTCTACATTCATGACAAACATCATCATCGAATTGTAATAAATGAGCACTACATCTTCTACACTTTCTGTATTTCATTTATACTCCCATTTATGAGCTTCTCTGCAATTGAAAAAGATAGTAGCAGTTTTATCTCTGTCTTGCATTTCTAAAGTCCTGTATAGCCAAGGGGAACCACATGTAGGGCATCTAATTCTCAAGTTGAATCACTCCACATTCATTGCACAACCATCCTTCAGGATAGTGTTTCTTTCCTTGGGCACCTCTTCTGCTATAGATTCTACGCATACGTATTCCACATTCACATATTGGTTTAATCATGTTTACCTCGAATATTCTTTTTGAATAATGTTAATATTATGTTCAGCGATTCTGGCATGGTCTTCAATACTGTCATGTATTTTCCAGAAGTCAGCTTCAGCTTCTTGGTCATCCCATCTTAATACTTCATCAAGATGAATTCGGTTTGCTTTCGTGAATTCACGCACTATGTAGATAAATCTACGGATGTGATCTATCTCTGGAACTACGGAGGGGTCATATTCATCAATCATGCTAAAGCCTCCAGGTAATTGTATTCATGTACATCATTTAGTAATGGAATCTCAGAGATTTTGACAGGCCCATCTTTTCCATACTTATACATTGAACAAGCTTCCTTATAATCACAAAAAGAACAATTATACCCATATTTGGGGGTAAAAACGTCGTTTTCAACGCCATAAGTGAATTCTGAGCATAATTTTTCCAGATATTCATAGTCTGCATCATACCTTTCTGTTTTGTAAACTTTACCAGACCTTAAATGATAATAAAGTAAATCATCTAACTCTTCACCATATAATTCTTTGAATGCTATAGAATAGATAGTAAATTGAGGTGCATTATTCAATACATGAGCTTTTCCTTCAGGAGGATGTTTATCTGTCTTGTAATCCAATACGATATTCCTTCCAGTCTTTGTTTTGTCTACTCTATCAATAACTCCCAGTAGTGGATAGCCTTTCCAATCAATCTTGAATCTCTTTTCAAGTCCTATTGGTTTTTCATCATTAACATGTCTATCATAGAATTCACCAAGTATTCTTTCTCCCATCTTTTTCATTGAGAAATACTCAAGGTGAGGTTTCTTCAGGAACCATTTGATATGAGATGCTAATTTAACTTCTATAGTATCGCCATTAGCTAACTCATAGGGATAAACCTTGATTTCTACTTTATCACGTTCTTTACCTCTTAAAAGTTCACCAGAGCATTGTAAACGCCATCTATACTTGAATGAATTCACAAAGCTCTCCCTACTCTTAAAGTTCTTCTTGTAAAATATTTCCACCATGTAATGGATCTCTTTCCCAAATGCAAGTTGCGGAGATGTGGGTGGTCTCTCCCTTGCAATGTAATTCAAATAATATTTGAAGGGACATGTCTGATATACCGAAAGCTGTGTAGCTGAGATATGTTTTATTTTTGCCATTTGTACTCCTATTATACCTTAGCTAAGAAGTATAGGCACTCTTATTTAAGTTTAGTGTAATGAACAACTGTTACCTACTCCGAGGATGGTAACACTTATATAATCCCACCTTCTGAGAAGTATCGTCGATAGTAACAATTGAGTATAGATTGTTACCGAGGAAAAAATATGGGATTAGGAAGAAGAGGAAACCAACCTTGGTCTGATGCAATGAAGGCACAAGGTCACAAATGTAAGAGATGCGACAGCCCTTTCAGTTTGAGTGTAAGGCCCAAACAAAAAAAGAAATGGCTGGTAGATGGAGTTGCCTATTGTGGCACATGTATCTACGAGGTACAGGGGGCTTGAATGAAACAAGTACAAGATTCAACAACCTGGAGAAAAGAATTAGATAAAGAAATACAGGAGAAGATATATGCCAAAAGAACCCCTCACAATTAAAGAACAAGAGCAGTTATTGAAAGCTGCAGAGAAATACGGGGAATATCAGAGATGGGAAGGAAGTGAAGATAAATTAGATACCTACAAGGCAATATCATTTATGTTAGACACTGCCTGTCACCCTTCAGTATTATCTGATAAGAAACATCAATTAAGGACTGTAAAAGAAAAAGGTAAGATCTACATTGAATGGAATAGACCTAAGAAAAAAGGGCATGATGCTTTTACTCGTATAAGAGCCAGTAAAAGGTTAGTTCCTTGGGTAGAAGAGTTTGTAGCATTAGAAAAGCCCAGGTATCGGCAATTCTATAATCATATGTTAAAAGCAGTTAGTGAAACAATAAAGAAACCTTCCAGAGGATTACAGAAAGAGAATCTATCACCTCTTGCAATTAGGCATACCTTTGCTGTTAATATGTTAGATAGGGGAGTAGATGCTGAAGCAGTGAGGCAGATGATGAACTGCAGTAGAAAGACATTAGAGTTTTATTCTAAATATAGGAGAGATATGTTGGAGTCTAAGTTAGACGACATAGATTGGTGATGAGGAAAAGACATATCAGAAGTACTACTAAACATATGACTTTGTGTGGTCATAGAACTACACCAGGAGAGTGGACGAGGTTACCTCGTGACTGGCGTTATGTTAATTGTAAAAGATGTATCAAATTAAAAGATACAAGACCTACAGAGTAAGGTAGTTTAGTTCTAAAAATATATCCCTTTTATATAGGCATTACAAACGACAGCCTTCTACCTTAGTGAATACTATCATTACATTCAGAAAAATCTACAGATCATACACATAAAACACTGTTTATCCTCTATAACTCTGCTAAAACAACAAACTTTTAGAGTGGTTATTGTTATTTTTACTCGTATATATATTTATATTTACAGTGGTATACGTATTCATAAGGTAATATATAAACTAAACGTATCAGTTTACGTACCACCTTCGCCTATATATACTATAGTAACGGGTTATATAATACCTGCTTCGGCAGGATAAACACGGAGGAAAAAAGCAATGAAATCTTTGAACCGAACCGCAGTCGCTGTTGGAACAACAGTCGGCTCTGTCAGTTCAGCATTCGCTGATACATCTGAATCAGTAGACGCAATCACAGACCTTTTACCAGTTATTGTAGAATTGGCTGTTGTTATTGCACTATTGGGCTTTGTTATCAACATGCTGAAGAAGATGAACTAAGCTACTTAATTATGAACTTCAATAAAGTAGCCGTCGCATCTGGAGCACTATTAGGATCTGCACAAACTGCAGTTGCTGATGTAAGTAACGCCACCGATACCATCGTAGACATACTACCTGTTATCATCGAGTTGGCTGTTGTTATAGCACTATTAGGTGTTGTAATGAGCTTACTAAAGAAAATGTAAGGTTATTTACATGAACTTTAACAAAGCAGCAGTAAGTGTTGGAACCACATTGGGAGCTGTATCTAACGCAGCAGCAAGTAATCTATCTGATTCATTCACAGACCTTGTACCTATAATCGTCGAATTGGCAGTTGTAGTAGTACTATTGACCTATGTCTTGAATGTTGTAAAGAAGTTGAATTAAACATGTTTAATAAAACCGCTACAGCAGTAGGCTTGTCCCTTGGTGCAATCTCAAGCGCATCCGCAGATAGCAACATGACCGATACCATAACTGAGTTATTCCCAGTTATTGTCGAGTTAGTTATTATCATCGCTATGCTTGGGTACATCATGAGACTTTTAAAGAAACTTTAAGTTTTTTAAAAAGTACATAGATCCGCATATAGCCCACTTCGAGATGCAATGGCAACTCATCGGCAATTTATATTGCTGGGCCGTTATTCGGTTAGGCAAGGTGTCACTCCCTTGCCTTTCCCTTTAACAATTAAATATGCACCCCCATATGGAGATATAATGCCTAAATATAATAACAAAATAAAAACCTATCAAACTGTCGAAAAAAGTAACGTCAGTATAAAGAATCCAGTTGGTTTTGGACCAACTAATATGAAGATTACTATTCCTAAGGGAATTAAATTAAAAGTTAAGGAGGTCAAGTAATGGCCAAAAAATTCAAAGCAATTATCACACCAGATGCTAAAATAATATTAGGAAAAGGCAATAGTTTTGAAAAAGCACAAGAATTTACATTGTCAGGAAAGGCATTTAATAACAATATAAGACAAAAAAATAAAGTAGGAAAGGAATTCACGATTAAGGAAGATAATCAGTTTATTCAAAATAATTCAGAGATAAAGAATGCACGATTCAACCAAGACTTAAGAGATAAGGCCAATTCACTCGGAGAAAAAAAGAAAGGCCGAATTGCATCTTTATTTGGTTTTGGCGGTAAGAAAAAGGATGATAAAAAACAACAAAATGTACAGAGTAAAGCAACTAAAAGAATAGAGAGCTTTCGAGGCGATAGGCCAGTTAGTGATTTTGAGAAAGTAAGTGGAGAAAAAGCTGCGGAAAAAATATTTCTAAAAGATTTTAAGGACCCACAAGTTGCGAAAGCGTTCCAAGATTGGGCAAAAGTAAAAAAAATAGATGATAAGGAAGATCCAAGAGGATTTAGATATGAGGCTTTTCAAGAGAAAGCAGTAATTGCTGATGCTTACAACAATTATAAGAAACTACAAAGAGCAGTAAAAAATTCTGAAGTATATAGAAAACAAGGGGACCCAGAAAAAATATTAGAAGAATATAATGATGCAGCACTTGGAGCAAGTAGAATTCCTGATGAAGTAATGAAATTAAAATCGGTTGGCGGTAGTAATTTCTATAAAGGTACAAATTTCTTTACGAGAGGTAGATTATATACTTCAAGGACACCAGGAGGAGGATTAATGGGCACTTTATACTATAATTATGCAGAAGCAAGTAGGACAACAGGATATGGTATAGCAGACCAAGCATTTCAGAAAAGATGGTGGGGTAGGCCATCTGCAGCAGCTCAAATACAAGAATCTAATCTTGAAGCTACTAAAATAGCTGCAGAAGCAGACGTAGAAGAAGCTAAAGCATTGAAAGAAGAAGGTAAAGAAAGGTCGGCAAGAGCTAAAAGTAATAGAATAGCAGAAATAGCAGCAGACAAAAAAGCAAGTGCTTCTTTCTTAAATACAATAACTGGAGGATTATTCGGAAGACCATCATTAGCAGACTTAAAAGTTCAAGCAGAAAGAGCACAAGCAGAGGCTGCCGTTAAAACAGCCAAAGCGGAAGGTAAAGCTGCAGAGGAGTCTGCACAGTCAGTTAGGAGAGCAATTAAGGTACAGAGTGGTGCATTTGGTGCAAGAGAAAGGGCACAAAAATTAGAAGCAAGAGAATTAGATAGATTAGAAGAAAGAATTGCAGAAGGTAGGCCAATTTCAAAAGCAGACCAGAATAGATTGAAATTTTTAAGAGATTTCTCAGAAGAGTCCCCAACTTCATTTACAAGAGGAGAGACACAAGTTAGATCAGTAGTTGCTCCAGATGAAGCTACAGTAAGAGCTGCACAAGGATTTTTAGAAAGAAAAAGAGGAGCTAAGAGATAATGAGTTTGAGAAATGAATTGAGGCCTTACACTAACAAAGTATATACTTCTAAAGTTAAGCCAGCTACAATCAGAATTGCGATTAATAGGAATACTTCATTAGAAAATAGAAAGACATTAACTGGAAAAACAATACCAATAAAGTACAAAACAGTTCCTGCTTTCAAATTGAAGGAAGATGGTAGATTAGATGCATATAGAGATAGTGATTATGTAGAAAGACCAGGAAGTCCTAAGGGGGTAGTTTCTCTTGATGATTATAGTAAAAAAGATTTGGAAAGAGAAAAAGAATACTTTGGATATGCAGGAACGCCAGATAGAGATTATTTAGAAGAAACTAAAGGATTCATAAAAGGAGCAGGTTCAAAAGCATATACTGAATTGAGAGGTGGAACTACTGGAGCTAAATTAGAAGATTATATGGCTGGCAATGTAGATGGAACCAAAAGGAGAGCCAAGTTAAGAGAGGTAGATATATAATGAGCAGAGGAAGAAAAAGAACGAGCAGATCTAACCCAGTTGGAAAAACGACAGGGGAAAGGGCACGAAGTCTAAGAAAATTGGGCTGGAAAGATAAAGAGATTCAAACATTACCATCTACAACAAAGAAATTTTACGTAAAGTATGGTATCAAACCTAAACCTTTTACTATAAAACAAAGAGTATTGAACACAGGAGTTTTCCGAATAGCAGGAGAACCTACAAAGAATGTGGAAGAATATAAAGAGAAAGTATTGACCACAAGAATAAATAGATTTAATGAACCCTTGAAAAAAGGAGGCGTGAGGAATGTGAGGTATCTTCCAGTAAGTGAAAAAGATACTGACATTTCGAGATTAAGGCAGAAAAAAGCAGCCTCGAAAGTAGGTGGACCTAAGTTAACTAAAGCCGAAACGATATATCTTCGAAAGCTTCAAGAATGGAATGCAGGAGACGGTAGAAAGGATGACCTAAAGAGAGAATCAGTATTGTTTCCTTTAAGAAAAATTGGTAGAAGTGCTTTGGGCGCAGTAAAACAAGGAATAGCAAAGAGGGAAGAAAGAAATAAATTAACAGCAGAAAGAAGTGAACAATTTAGAGAAAGCATAGCAAGCGATGCCTCAAAAGTAGGTGGAGTTGGCAAAGATGTAGTAGGCAGTAGTCTAAGAGCAGAAAAGAGAGCAATTAGGCAAATTCCAGGGGGAGAAAGAGCTATGCGAACATTAGGAATAGATACGTCTGACGTGCCTAAGTTCGGAAGAGAATTTAGAAGGGCAAGAAGTTTAGATAGAAGAAAAGGACGTAAAGAGAAAAAATTCAACAAAAGAGATTTCAAGGACGAAAGTTCTGAAAAAGAAGAAATGGAGACTGAGGTTAGAAAACCGAGGTATGTGTTTTAAAAATGAGCAGAAAACAAAGCGGAACATTTAGCAAGCGTGGGAATAAATCCCAGACACTCACAGCAAAGGGTGTAGAATTGAGAGCCAAGATAGACGGCAAGATAAAAGTAGACAGAGATGGCTACGGAAGAATCAAGAACTTATCAGCCGATAAATTAACTATTAAGGCAGAGGACCCCAATAAGAAAACTCCTTGGGTCTTTAGACTTGATACCAAGAGGAACGAAAAGTTCAAAGGTATCAAAATGAGAGATCAATAAAATGAATAAAAGTTTTACTCTTAAATTATTCGCACTATTAGTCATGTCGTCGTTAGTTACGCTTTCGTTTAACAATGCTCAGGCGACAACATGGCATCAAGTATCTATAGATGGAAATATAGGAGATTTCGATGCTGATGAATTTATGGATGAAGATGCAGGCGTGCATCATAACTTTACTTACATGGAACCTACAGGAAATGCAAATGACGGTATACAATGGCAATTCCACCCTCTATCTTTAGACCAAACAGATGCAGGAGGTGCAGACCTTGCGATTTACTGGGCAATAAATGAAACAGATGAAACCAATGGCTGTAATTACACAAGTTCATGGAATGGTGTTGTACATCAACTACCTTTCTTTGCAAGGTGGGCTTATTCAGTAGAAGACAGCACTTATGACCAATTAGAAGAATGTGCCAGCAATGCAGCAGGATGGGCTTCAAGGTCAGACACTATATCATCACACATGGGATACAATGCAAATCCAGTAACTGAATTCAAAATACCATATAATGATATTGGTGCAGATCAATATGCAGGAGGTGCAAATATTTCATATTTAGCGTACGCCAAATGGCAAACTCAAAATAATGTGTATGCTTCTTGGCCAACTCAAAATCCAGCAAATCAAGCTGGAGCTGAAACATTTACACATTTTTACAAAATGCCAATAGAGAATAATTATTCGCCTTTGATGGCTCCAACATGTCCAGATGAATGTGGCGTAGACCCAGACCCACCAGCAACACCTGGATACGGTAATGCAACAGAAGAAGAATCAACATTAGCTGAGACTATTGGTGTGGTTGTTCAAGTCGCAGTTGTAGTAATAATGGTCCGAGTAGTAATGGACATGGTTAGAAAATTGAGGTAAGATGGCAGCACGTAAGTATGACTATTATGTAGATGTTTATCCTAAGAAGGTAACCGAAACAAAGTCATCAAGTTTCTTTAGAATGCGTTCTAAAAAGAAGACAACAGTAAGTAAGGAACCAGAACTAAGAATCGAAGCTTTTGATAGGGCAGATGCTAATAAGCAGAAAGAAAATATAGAAAAAAGTGGAGCTAAAGCTAAAGTGGAGAAAGTTTTAGGCCCAGAAAGAACTATAACAGCAGTTCAAAGAATAACAGGAAGTCTTAGGGCAGAAAAAGATATTAATCATGATGAACTCAGGAAAAATATAAATAATACTTTACCTTCTTCTGCAGCAATAGTTCCTAAAGTTCCTACAGAAGAGATATTCAAAGAATCACCTCCACAAGTAGAAACAACAGAGGAAGAAAGAGAATGATTTGTGATTGTAAAAAGTGTAACTGTGAATGCTGCAAGGAGGCATAAATGGCAGCATCACGTTTTCAAGCAACAGCAGATCTCGTAGCAACTACTGCAGTAGCAGCAGTAGTTCTCTATGCAGTTAGAAGAGTATTCGTAGATAGAGACGGAATCCTTGTTGGAGAAAATAAGAACGGTAATAAACAAAAGATAGCAAGTCCAGTAAAACCAAGCGGTTGGAGACTAATAGACCCTAAAGATGGTAAAGCTAAAGGCCAAGTCTACAAAACAAAAGACGAAGCAAGGAAAGCTTTCAACAAGAAGTATGCAAATAAAAAAGTAAGGAGCGAGGACGACAATCCTTTTAGATTAAGAATATGAGACAAAGATATAGTACAAGAACACCGCCAATGGGTAATCCTACCCAACCAACTAACTTTAAAGTAAAACCTGAGAGAAACCCAGAACAAGTAGTTTACATTACAGTTAACGCAGCTTCTAAGACACCAGGCTCTGCAGTAAACGCAGCACCTAATATATCACCAAGGTTAGCACAATCATTGATACAAAGCAATAAGCAGAACTATAGGTCAGGACAGGCAATAACTGTCACAGATGGCCAGCAGGAGTTCAATTTTAAAAGAAAAGGGGATAGAGTAGTCAAGGCAGGGAAAATGCCTATGAAAAGAAAGAAACGCCCCCAAGCTTCTGCTGAAGGCCAATTGACTGAGGCGGAGGTTATGAATGGACGTTTTTAAATATATTTGGATTGCTTTATCTTTATACGGTAAATTAATTTTAAAGATAGGACGTGGTATACATGGTTAGGTTTTTCAGTAGAAAAACGCCAGCTTATGCTCCATTTAAAGGTAGTAAAGTTACAATATATTCTAACAAGAAAGGATTTACAATTAAAGGTCCAGTACCTTCGCAATATTTTGTAGCAGCAAAAGGAAATACAGATCCAACCTATTGGAATAAAGTAATTTCCAAATGGGAAGCAAAACCATTATACATAAGAAAAAATGATGCAAATCTCTATAAATTAATAGAGAAAGAAAATGAAGCTTTTCGTCAACGACATAGCACGGGGCGGTTTTCACAGCAACGCCCTAAAATAAAAACTGTGATAAAAGAGGTAAAAACACCAACCTCTAAGTCGGGGAACATGGCGGCTGAGGCTCCTTCTCGTATCGAGGAGCCAGTGAAGCCCTTAGTTTCCACAAGGCCATTTCAAACTCCAGTAGCAGCTAAATTTAATCAAATGCAAGGTAGTGAGATTAAAGATATATATGTTCCTTTTTCAAAGAAAACTGCTGAAAAGTTGAAGACAAAAGACATTGCAGGTAAAAAGTATACAAGAAGTCCTGCACAAGTAGCTAAAGAGATGAATCTATCTAAAGAAACAAAAGAAAGATTCATGGAAGTCTTAACTGGAAGAAGAAGATTTCAAGACTTGCCAGTGATAGAAACTGCAGATTACGATACATTTAGAAATAGAGTAAGAAGTGGTGGTGCAAGATTAGGAACAGGAGAGGGTTCTTTTGGTTAGTAAAAAATTTAGGAAGTCATCAGACTTTCAAGTAAATACAAAAGAGCCAGCAAGATTTGAACAATTTTTATCTTCTTCTTTTAACCCAAAATTTAGATTTAGACAAGCAACGGTTATGTCAAATAGAGACCCAGGTAAATTATCAAACAGATTTTTTAGTAAGGAACAAGTTCAAAAAGATAATGCTCGGAATTTTATTACCCAAAGTAGAAATGAAAAAATAGAATGGAAAGAAAAAGGAGTTAATCCAATTACATTAAATATGCCATCAAAAGTATATCCATACGGAGGTGGTCTTGCACCAGTTAGACAAATGACAAAGCAAGAATTAGTTACGGTTTATTTAGGTTCAAGAGCTGTTGCTAATGTTATAATGCAAGACAAAATAGACCAGGGTAAATCTGTTGTTAGGTACGAGGATGCACAGGTTTCAAGAAACAGGTTAATAAGAGGAGACATCAAGGATGGAGAAAATGTTCCACTATTGCCTTATTCAGTTCCAATAGAAAAAGGAGAATCATATAAAACAGGAACATTTGAAGAAGCCGTATTGAAAGATAAGCGATGGTGGAATGATAATGTACCAGATTTACAATTTGACACAGTGAGGGAAAACCAAACAGAACTTACAGACTCACAAGTTAATGCAGTATGGAAATACATACAACCTGAAATAAATAACAGAATAGGTTCTGCATTAAGAGAACAAGATATAGGTAGAGAAAGACTGGTTCCTTCAATAAGAGGATTTGAACCTGAAATAAAAGATTCACGAGGAGTATTTGTAAGAGCTAAACATGGTTTTGATTTTGATGGAAATATAAATTCAGCAAGAAATCAAGAGTTAATAGTATTGTTAGATCAAGAACTTAAAACACTTGTTAAAAATAAAGAAAGGATTCGGCAGGAGTTTGGAGAACGTTCTCCAGAATTCAGTAGTATAAATGATAGAGAAAAATTAATTAAACAAAGTATAAAGACAGTAAGAGAAGAAAGAATATTAAAACCAAGATGGGCTGCAATGCAAGATGATAAAAAGAATGATTTAGAAACATTTGAAGATGTAAAAAGAAATCAAGGAGTTTCATCGAATGTTATGAGATTCTGGGGAGGTCCATTTGAAATTAGGGATAAATTAGACACGGAAGAAAGGCGAGACGCAGTTGTTAAATGGAATTTAGATGCACAATATAATTCATTGCATTTGGGACATTGGGAAACAAATTATTTGAATCCAGAGTTAGAGCCAGGAATGTTTGCGGCTCCTGAGAATATTGAATATAGGACATTTGGAGCCAATAGTCTTTACAATGATAGAATTTTAGAACGTATGAAAACAGCTACAGGTAATAAAAACTTGACAGTAGGAGATGTAGAAAAAGCGTATGTCTTTGGCCAGTTTGACCCAATAACATATAGGCCTACATCAGGTCGAGAAAAAGAACAATTTGACACTAATGTTGCAATTTCTATGATCAATACACAAAATTCAACTCAGTATAGAGATGCATTAAGAGCTTGGAATGAATCTGGTGAATCTAAGGCAAAAGATAGTGAGGGTAAGGAAATAACATCAGCATTATATTATACGGCACCAAATGAAAATCAAAAAAGATTAGAAGAAAATTTTGCAGCACCTGAAAATCGATTTTCGACTTCAGCTCAAAAAACAACACGCCATTCATTTGCAAGAAACATTTCAAATTCAAGAGAACAAGAAAATGACCTATTGAATGCAGTACAACCATTACAGAAAGGTTTGTTAGAGGGTCCTAAAGCACAGTCAGTAGAAAAAGGAGTTAGGGAAGAGAAAAAAATCTGGGGTGAATATGCAAGAGTTAGAGGAGATAGTGGCCTGAAGGATGATGATGTTAATGTTATTACAGGAGAGAAGAGGATAACTTTCTAATGGTATCCAGATTTAATAGCAGAATAAGAAATAGAACTCCAAGTTCAATTAGAAGAGGATTCGAAGTTAAAGAAACAAGAGACCCTATTGATACAATAGGACCTTCAATAACTGCTAAGACAATAAAATGGTATGGTGTTCCAGATAAAATAAAGGTCAAGTTTGAAGGCAATGAAAGAACTAAGAATTTTGATAGGCGAGAAATTATTGATGCATATAACAAAACTGCATTTTACAGAGTAACCTATGATGAGACGCTCCCTAAATATAAACAAGGTCAAGATTATTTAACAAAACAAATGAGAGCAGGACAGCTTGGTAAGTTTATACAGTTTATGAACTATCCAATAATAGACGGTAAAAGAACAACTACCATTTCACATGAAACTAATATGTTATTCCGCCAAGCAGAAGATGATAATTGGGATAGGAAATATTCAAATGTTGGAGGTAAATATGATGAATATATTGGTCAACAGTTTATGATGGACTATCCAAGTGGAAGCTTTAAAAGAGGCCCAAGTGATTCTAACTCCTTAGATTCTGCAGCAGATAAAGAAGAAATTAATAAATTCTATAGAGCAGATGTTAAATCTAAATATACAGATGGAATTGAAGATGCATTAGATGTCATAAAGAAAACTAAAGGTAATAAGCTTGATAAAAGAAATGCATTGGCTTTGGCTATAGATCAAGAAGCTCCTGACTGGGCAAAGAAAGAAGGGATGTTGTTAGTTAATACTAAATTGAAAAACTTTGACCCGAGATATTCAAGAGACATCCATAAAGATATTAAGAATTTAGTAGACAAAGAAGTAGGGGGCAACCATAAAGACCCAATTGAATTCGTGGTGTTAAGATGAAGTACAAAGCAAGGAACCCAACAGAGAAAGCAGCATTAGATGCAGAGACAGCCAAATACAGAATGAAGCAACAGGAGTACCAAGCGAAGCAGAATGATTATGCAATGAAGATGCAAGCACAACAAAATGCTATGCAACCTCAACAAGTACAACCTATGCAAACTGCGCAACCAATGCAATCCCAACCTCCTATGGAGAGTTATTCAATGGCTAAGCCGAAACCTAAGAAAAAGAAACAGGAATCGATTGGTCAAATGATGAATTCATTTGCAGAAAAGAATGGCGGTTGGAATAAAGGAGTATTAACTAAAGCAGAAGAAAGGAGATGGAAAAAGAATTATGGCTAAGTTTAGCTCTCGTAAGAAGGTAGTTAGAAATGTAACTAACTATCCATCATACAGTGCAGGTAGGTCTGCAGTATGGCACGAAGCTTTCAAAGCAAGAAAACCTTTAGGACATTTAAGAAAGAGAGACGGCACATTAGTAAAAGTTAGAACTCCACTAACTAAAGAATGGAAAAATAAAAAAGGAAGATATATTGTAGATGATTTAGTAGCCAAATATAAAACTCCAGAAAGAGCCAGAATGAATTTTCAAAACAACTTTGAAGATGATGTAGGCTTCAGATATAGAGAAAAAGGCTGGAGGAATTATGAATTAGATTGGTTAAAGAATTGGATTGATAACGAATTATATAAGAGATCAAACAAGTCAAGGAACAGGGAAGAGTTTAAAATGAAGGAAATAATGGGAGGAAAGAAAGTTCAACTATGAAAAAATCATCGAAGGCATCAAGCAAATCAAGCTCGTACAGTGCTCGTTACAGAGCACCAAGGAAAAAGAAAAAGAAAAACACAGGTCCTTTAAAGTTAAAAGGGTATGCGAATTATAGGATAAAATACTAATGTGTAAATATTGTCGAAGCGGATATGAGTATCTCTGGGAGGAATGTAATGAGTAAATTCGTAATTAGAGATTCGCAAGTAAAGTATCTAAAAGATAGAGAAAAAAGACCTTTGTCAAGTTATGAGATGGTATCTAAAGGATACAATTCTAATCTTAAGTTTTCAAAACAAGAGGAAATGAGAAAGAGAGCAATACAAGAATTTTCTTATGGTGGCAGATACAAAGATGTTCAAGAAGTTTCAGGCAAAAGAAGAAAAAAGTATGGAGAGATGGGGCCTCAAGTATACATCCCTCCACAGAGCAGATTGTTGAATGGGGCTATGGTGTGGACAAGAGATTACAGAAGTCCAGTAGATGTTGACACACTTGAATTGACTAAAAGGAAAAGCGATGGAGACTTAGGACAGAGACCAGCACATATATTATCAATTTATGCTAATCCAACAAGAGAAGAAAAAAGGTTTGAGATATATCAATTTGAAGATGTTAGTGATAGTATATACGGCAAACCAGTATCTGCAGCAGAAAGAAAGAAAGCAGCCTTTGAAGGAAAGAGAGCAAAAACATTTCCAGAAGGTCTAAAAGATTTACCTGCACCAAAACAAAAGATTCCTTCTTCATTAGCAACATCTCCTAATATTGAAGATAAGGTTAAATTGGATTTATACAAGAGAGGAATGACAGTAGAGCCAGGCAACAGATTTGGTTCATTATTTATTGCAAGAGATAGTTATGAAAGAGATCCAAAGACTGGTGCGAAATTAAATCATTCTGATTACGCAATAGGAGTTATACCTGAATCAAGTGAGGTTCCTTATTGGGCTTTAACAGGACTTACAAGAACTGCAAGAGGAACAGGAAAGGAATATATCTTAGCAACTGTTGATGAAAAAGGTAAAGTAAAGTATATTGGCTTCGATAGAATTGGTGGAGGCAAAGATGGTCCACGTAATAACTGGAAAGTCAGAAAAAGATTACAAGAAGCAGGAATAGAATTTAAAAGAGGATTCTGGAATGAAACTAATAAAAGTGATGATTTGAAAAGAGAAATAAACAATATATATTTCAAAGGGCCTACTGATTTTCATTTATCAAAAGAAGAAAGAAAGAAAAGATGGTCAGCAGCCACAGATGAGTTAAAAACAAAAAAAGGGAGAAGGTAAATATGGGTAAAAAATCAAACCACTATCTAAGAGACGGAACACTGTACAAAGGAGCTTATCATAAGATGCCTGATGGTACATTAGACACAGGAAAAACACACACGAGTAGTTCTGTGAGAATATTCCATTTCAATGAGTTGCCAACAAAGGCAGCCAAAGCAAAAGCAAGGAAATTTGAATTTAAACTAAAATGAGCGACAGATACTCTTCAGCCTACTCAGAAGCCTTAAGGAAGAATAGAGAGGAACAGAAGAGAAAGCAACGTAGATTTGAAATGAAAGAGAAAATTAAATCTTTAAATCCATTTAGAGTCAAAGAAAAGAAAGATGACGGCAGTCCACCAATAAGAACAAAAGGTTGGACTGGAAAAAGTGGATTTAAACGAACAAGATTTAAGGCAACTAATAGGCCAAGGAATGTAGTATATGTAATTCAGAAGATTGATAGATATGGTGATTTAACTCTCCCAGAAAATAAAAGAAATCAGGAATTAGATAAAGCAGAAAGAAGAATAGAACAAGACCCTGATTTGAGGAAATACTATTACAAATATGCACAAGAAACATTAGGCGGAATGCCAACTCTTGAAGAAAAGAAAGAAACTAAAAGATTCTTAAACAATGCAGTAGGAAATTATCCTAAGACAGCAGATCAACAGAATAGATTTGCTGTAGCTTATTTTATGGTAAATAAATATGGATTATATAGGGCAGTAGTAATGGAATCAGGAGCTGACAAATCATATCAGAAATGGTATAGGAGATATGCAGAATGAAGTATAAGACCAAAGATTTTAGGTTAGCAAGAGCTGGAGTATCAGGATATAATATTGCTAAGAAGACTCCGAACCATCCAACTAAATCTCATGTTGTAGTAGCAAAAGAAGGAGATAAAGTGAAGCTCATTAGATTTGGGCAACAAGGAGTAATGGGTTCCCCTAAGAAAAAGAATGAAAGTAAAGCTTATAGAATGAGGAGACTGTCTTTCAAAGCAAGACATGCAAGAAACATTAAGAAAGGAAAACTTTCCGCAGCATATTGGTCAGATAAGGTGAAGTGGTAATGAGTAGTAGATATAGAAGAAGAGTCCCACGAGTTTCAAGAACAACTGCTCCTTTCACGTTAGGAAAAAAAAGTGTATCATTACAAATCAAGGAAGAAGCTGAGAAGGCTGAAAAGGGTAGAGAAGAAAGCTATCAGCGTAGAAGAAAAGAACTGAAAGAAAGAATAGAAATAAGAGTTAAACAATTAGAAGAATATAAAAAATCTTTGAAAGAAGTTAAACCAAAAGAAGTTACTGTTAAAAGTAGAGAATCTTCAAAAGAAAACGTTAAAGAAAATGCAAAGATAGTATCAGAAACGAAAACATATTCAAACGCAGCAGGTGAAGAAGTTAAAGTTAATGAAAAAACACAGGACATTTTAGGTAAATCTGCTGAATTTTTACCACCTAAGGAAGTATTCGACAACCGTAATCAATGGGTTAAAATTGATTTCGATGGAGATGGAGCAGAGAAAGAAGATAAATGGACTGTAAATGACTTAAGAAGGACAATGAAAATATTAGTTAAAAGAACAGTAGCCTCTCCTGCAGATGTAGCTACGGTTCAACAGACAACTCAAGGTGCTGACGTATATAAATTACCAGCTACATCCAGAGACCTTTGGGAAGGGGTAGAAGTAGTATATGATAAAAATTCAGAAGAGGTATGGGCAAGACTTAGAGAAGATGTTACCCCTTCAGAACAAATTGAATTTACCGAAGAAGAAATAGCCAGGACTTCGGGCGTTGAAATCAGCGATAATAATGATTTAGGATTTGGAGGTTATTAATGGCAGCAGCAAAGATAGCTGGATATATAGCTCCGTACTTAGTGAAAGAAGCAATGGATATGGCTAAACCAAAAGTAAAAGGGTTCTTTACTAAAGAAGAACATACTCACACTGATGGTTCAAAGACCACCCAAGAAATAAAAGGAGACATTAAAAATGGCAAAGCCAAAAATGTCGAAGTAAATACTAAGTCTGACGGATCTATAAAACCAGTAAAAGAAACAAAAGTAACATATAAATTAAAAAAGTAAATGAGTAAAATGAGTAGCAGTAAGCTAAGAGCACGTAGCTCTAAGGTAAATATGGCTGGTAATTATACCAAGCCTAAATTGAGGAAGGATTTATTTTTTAAGATAAAATCTGGAAGCAAAGGTGGTTCTGCAGGTCAATGGTCAGCACGTAAAGCTCAGTTACTAACTAAACAATACGAATCAGCAGGTGGTGGATATACTATGGGATTTAAGAAATCACAAAAGTCACTAAGAAATTGGACTGATGAAGACTGGGATTATGTAACCAAGTCAGATAGTAAAAGGCCCAGAAAAATGAGAGGCAGGTATTTGCCTAAAGAAGTTAGAATGAAATTGACACCTTCTCAAAAGAAGTCAACTAATATGAAAAAGAGAAAAGCAGGAGGAGTAGGAACCAGAGTAAGTTATTCTAAAAGAATAGCTAAAATGGTTAATGAAACCAGGAGTTCTAAAAAATGAGTGGAGTAAAATATCAAAAAGTTAAATTGAAATCTTCACGCCCTTCACCAGATAAACCAACTTTCTATATTAGAGAGCCGCTTGGTACAGTTCAAGTAAAGCAGAAATCTACATTTTATAAGGGAAATAGAATAACAAATAGATTAAGTGATGATTTAAAATTACCAGATCAAGTAAAAAAGAGTGCGAGAGAAATATTCAGAAGATATAGTAATTCAGGAGATATGCAAGGTAGGAAGACAGAAGACTCGGCAGTAGCCAGTGTATACCTTGCAGCAAGACAAAATAATTTCCCCAGAAGTTTAGATATGATTAGTAAAAAAAGTGACGTATCTAAAGTTAGAATAACCAGGGCTGCTAAGGCAATCAAGAAATCCCAAAGTCTCGCCATTAAGCCTCCAGCAGCCCCTGAACTGATTGGCTCTGCAAGTTCTAAACTTAAATTAAAGTCAAAACAAGTTGCTGACTCTATAAGATTAGCTAATATGTATTACAAAAAAGGTTCAGCAGGAAGTTCAGCCCCAGGAACAGTAGCTGCAGTCGCAGTCTATGAATCCAGCGATAAAACACAGAAGCAAGTAGCTAAAGCATTTGGAATAAGTGATACTACATTAAGAAATGCAAGAACAAGAATAAAAAAGTCAGGAGGCAAATAAGGTTATATAACTTTATTTTTATGTTTATATATGCGTTATTATGTTGTTAACAAAGTAGGTGGTGAATGGAACCTTTTTTCTGCTAAGGATAGGAAACAAGCATTCCAAATGAAAGAAGATATTGAAATGGGGTTGGGCAAAGAATATGTCAAAGACATAGTTAAAGGCCAGAAACAAGCATTTATGATAAGAGATATTGCAAGGAGGGAAGATAAAATTGCCAATTCCAAAAGAAAATAGAACTAAAACTAAAATTTATGTCTGTAATTGTCCACATGGACATCAGAATTGTCAGTGTGACGGTAAAGGATTCATAAAAGGAGTATCATGTGTAATATGTTGAGTGACAATATATTAGAGTCGCATCAGTTAAACTCTTCCTTCAATGGCTTCAAATCTTACAGAATGGGCAACTCTGTCGTGGCTGATGCGACACTAT
>MDSY01054396.1_pt1 | contig 23215 bp, 36 predicted proteins | sample 811131 | NCBI WGS metagenome assembly MDSY01 (sample SAMN05326643, study PRJNA326480) | marine metagenome | isolation source: seawater | place: Atlantic Ocean: South West | collected 2010 | reverse complement strand
GCATAAAACAATGGCAAACGCACTCAACAAAGTTAACTCAGGTGGAATCGAAGATGGTTCTATCGTTAACGCTGACATTAAATCTGATGCAGCAATAGCAGGTAGCAAATTAGCTGATAACGCTGTTGGACTTGCTCAAATGGCAAGCGGTACAGATGGACAGATAATCACATACGATGCCTCTGGAGATCCTATAGCAGTAGGGCCAGGAACAGATGGTCAGGTCTTAACTTCTACTGGTGCTGGCTCACCTCCAGCTTTTGAAGATATACCAGCAGCAGGAGCAGCTTTAACAGGCTCAACCAATAACACAATTGTTACGGTGACTGGTGCTAACGCTATTCAAGGTGAGTCAGGTCTTACTTTTGATGGATCTACTTTAAACTTTACTGCTGCTTCTGGTGATGCAAGGCTTAGTCTTTTTGGTACTGAGGGTAATGACGCAAGGATAACTCTATGTGCTGATGAAGGTGACGATCATATAGACCAATGGAATATAAGAGCAGAAGCTGCTAATCATTTTGTAATAGATCAATTCTCAGGTGGTAGCTTTGTCGAAAGATTAAGGATTGGTACTGAGGCAGATAATGGTGATGTAACTGTAAAGACAGGAAACCTAGTAATAGGAACTGCTGGTAAAGGCATTGATTTTTCTAGCTCTCAAACTCCTGCAGGAGGAATGGCAAGTGAGCTATTTGATCACTATGAAGAAGGGACATTTACTCCAACTTATAAAGATGAAGGTGGTTCAACTATTGATACTAGTAATAGAACTGGGAAATATACAAGGATTGGAAGAGTAGTCCATCTTTCTATATTTTCCCATGTTGGTTCTGGAAATACTGCTTCTAATGCAAATATAGGAACAATTGAGGGTGTACCTTTTAATGGTGCTAGTGAACCAAATTCTAGTGGAATCATTATTCGCTATCCTGGGGGTAATCATCAAGCAATAAGTGCGTATACTGCTTGTTATCTCTCTCAAGGTGGAACACAAATAAAAGTTGATCAAAGCTTTAGTTTAGGTGTTGATAATATGAATTTATTTCTTACTTACACCGTTTAAGGCATTAGACCGTTAGCACGTCTATAAACTACGCCATAAACCTGTTTTAATCGGAGATTAATCCTAAATGGCATTAACAGAAACACAAGAGAATGACAAGATTGAAGTCGTCAATAAATGGAATATAAACGTAAGATCCGCACAGATTATTAAAAAAGATGGTGTTGAGGTTGCTCGTTCATTCCATCGTCATGTATTAGTACCAGGAACACTTAAAGGTGGTACAGGATCTGATAAAGATGATTTAGTAGCTACTGATATATCTGGAGAGGACAGTGATGTTCAGGCTATATGTAACGCAGCGTGGACGGATCAAGTGAAGACTGACTATACGGCTTACTTAGTAGCTAATAAGCCTAGTTAAAAGATGGGACAGGAGCCTGTGGAGCTGCCCTTTTATCAGCTTCCAGAAGCTTTATCTCTGCCGAGGGTAACCCTTGAGGTGCCGACGGGAGAGCTTCCTTCATACCGTCCTTTAGTTGTTCCACCTTCCGATCTAAGAGCACCTCCAGGAGTAGAGGCTTCAGGTGAGGCAGAGAAAAATACAGAGAAAGAAGAACCAAAGCAGCAACCAGAAGTTTCATTACCTAAAGAAATAACTTCATTCACTATACCTTTTACAGATTATGAACTACCAGTACCAAAGCAGGAAATCTTAGTAGCTGCTGGTACTACAGCTTCAGTATCTGTTGTAGCTACTCTTACAGCGACTGCGGTATTTAAAAGATGTGTTCAAGCCTTAAAGCCTGTAATTACTCAGCTTGTGAAGAGGATTCAGAAGAAGAGAGGGAAGGAGGTTCCTTCTTGGTCAAGGCAGAGATTGGAACAACGTCGGAGCAAATATGTTCAAGGTCGCTCCCAGGACGCAGGGTAAAGCCTTTAGATTGAAGGTCAGCACAGTTTTTAATACGAACTAGCTCATAATCCAGTCTCATTTTTTGTTCTTGACGCTTACCAAGACTCTTACATTGTTCAGTTATAGAACCATCAAGAGGAACCATAAAGTTTAACTGAACGCCCCAATTCTCATTCATTGTATAACCACTAGGAGACATATTTCCTTCTTCATAATCCCAAGGTTTCACATGATTACCCATATAAAATGGAGTAAAAGTCATAGTAGAACCGTTGCAAACAATGGAAGGTCCTAACTGCTGTCTCGAAGGAGCACCATTGTTCTGAAATTGCACAGCTTGATTTGTTACATTTCCTGTCGCAGCAGCCTGAGGATTTGAGGTGTTACTTACCTTAGGATCTTCTGCTAATACAGGTGTACTTATTGAGAGAAGACAGAGAGCGATGTAGTAGTGGAGGTTTGTTCTATGGTTCTGTCTATATCGATTGTCTCTACTACTCCTGCAGCTCTGGTTGTTATCTCCAGTGTGAAGGGATCTCCAGCGGTGTGGAGAGTAAATACTGAATCTGTATCTACTATTCCTCCAGATGTTGCTGAGGTGTGAGTTATATTCTCTCCAGTCCATTTAGAATATACCCCTCCAAAAACCTCTTGCTCTATGGTTTCTTCTATATCGACTTGAGTTACCGTAGTACTCTGCATAGAGCCTTGAGTAAACTGAGGCGTGATTGGATTTGCCCTTGCTGCAATTGGGCTTAGCAGGAGCAAAAGTAATAAGCATTTTCTCATACTTTAGTTACCTTGTTGTTATCTACTCCTTCAATCTTAATAGGAGTTTCTATAATTATATGTTGGGTAGCACTCGTATTCTTATCTTTACCGTTATCTTTCTTTTTAGCTGTATCAATCCCAAAAGTAGCTAGAGCACTTGTAAATACAAAAGTTATAAATGTAATATCATTATTCTTCTCCTCAGTCATACCTGGCAGAGGTAAGTAATTAAGGCTTATAATAAATCCAGACCAGACCACTACTCCAAGGCGTACAAATGTACCAAGGACTTGTATCTGCTCCTCGCCATCCTTAAGCTTCTCTAAAAGATTTTTCTTCTCCTCAGCCATGCCTTTTAAATCCGATAAACAGAAAAAATACCTATATGCTAATAAGCCTAGCGTAGCTCAGAAGTTTCAGAAAGACTCTAAGCCAAAAAAGAGTACAATTAAAGGATACAAAACAAAGTAATTATGAGAGGCGTTGACAAACAGGGAGGAGACTCCCGTATAAAGGACACTACAACAGTGGCTTTAGGACAACCAGGCGATGGAGGCCCAAGATTACCTAAAGAAACTAGTGGCGGTGGCGGTAAAGGTACTGGTGGAAACCCTGGAAAAGGTGGTGAAAAACTACCAAAAGAAGGATTAGCGTGAGAAGAAGGTTTTCCTTACGTGATGTAGCTACCTATTATTCTGGTCAGCTTCATCAGAAGGAAGCTCTCGACATGATTCAGATGTACATTCCTGAGTCAATCGAGGATAAGTTTGCGGATATGTGGCGTAGTGGTCCAAAGAATGAAATTCCATCTCACGTTTCTTGGCACGAGCGACTAAGGCAGCTTCTATCGCCTGAAGTTCAGCTTCGTGAGGAGATGGATGTAGAGCGTGTGTATCTTCTATTTGCGGAACTCCTAATTCAACAAAGTCGGTCTGCTGATCCTGAATATGCAGATAGGCTCTTAAGCCTTATAGAGATCAAGAAAGAGAAAAGAAAGCGAGATTATAACTGGATGGACTAGTATTACTAAGAATTACTCTATTCCAATGGTTCTTTTAGTCAAACCTATCCTCTTCGCCTTCTTAAAATCTGATTCAGTTAAGCAACTGATTGTAGACCTGCTTTCAAAGCTTGTTGAGTCTACTGATAACACTATAGACGATGCTGCCGTAGAGTTAATTAAAAAGAACCTATTTCCAAATAAATAACAATGGCTAGAAGAAAATCCGTAGGAATGGCAACTGAGGACGAGTTACAATCTCTCCATCGGTTGGTAGCTACTAAACTAGTAGATCAGCTTAACTCTGAAAACGTTAAAGCTTCTGATCTAGCTAACGCTATTAAGTTCCTTAAAGACCAAGGTATTACTCTCGATAAGAACGGTGATGTCTCTGCTATTGGCGAGATGATTAACGCTCTACCTGAGATTGATATGTCTAAAGTTAAATCTTATATAAGTGCCTAGTGATAATCAACAACAGATTATTAAGGAAGCGATCAGTAGCTTTCCAGTTTTTGCTACTCATCTCTGGCACTTTTTAAGGCTTCCAAGTCCTACTCCTGTTCAGTACCAACTTGCAGACTACCTGCAGAACGGTCCTAACAGGAGAATTATCATGGCTTATCGAGGTTGTGGTAAAAGCTTCCTTACAGCAGGTTACGTGCTCTGGAGACTGAGAAAGAATCCTGATACAAAGGTTCTAGTTATCTCAGCAGCTCAAGACCGTGCAGACGCTTTTAGTGTCTTCTGCCATGACTTGCTTAGAAACTGGTTCATGGTGAAGGATCTCTTCCCTAGTGACACTCAAAGGTTCTCTAAAGTAGCTTTTGATGTATATGGCTCTAAGCCCGATCAAAGCCCCTCAGTGCGTTCTAGTGGTATCTTTGGACAGATTACTGGGTCAAGGGCAGATCTGATCGTTGCAGACGATGTAGAGACCCCTCAGAGCTGCGAGACACAACTTATACGTGACAAGCTTCGAGAAAGTATTAAAGAGTTTGATTCGGTTATAAAGCCTGGAGGAGAAATTGTTTTCCTTGGTACTCCTCACACCCAAGACAGTATTTACGCAAAGTTAGAACTAGTAGGTTATTCCCCTCGTATTTGGCCTGCTCTTTATCCAACTGCAACTAAACTTAAAAACTATTACGGAGAACGTCTAGCTCCTAAGATTGAATCTCAATTAAAAGATGATTCAACTCTTGCAGGTCACCCTACAGACCCTGGAAGGTTTAATTGGGAGGAACTAGAAGCTCGAAAGGAATCCATTGGTAGGTCCACGTTTAACCTCCAGTTCCTTCTTGATATTAGCCTCTCTGATGAAGAGAGATACCCTTTAAAACTTCAAGATTTATGTATCTTTAGACTTCATAGAGAACAAGGCCCTGACAGGGTTATTTGGAGTGCTAACGGTGATAAAGCTCTTGACTTACCTTCAGTGGGTCTTCACGGTGATCTCTTTTACAAACCTGGACAGATCGGGTCTGAATTTATGGAGTACACGGGAGTTGTTCTCGCTATCGACCCCTCTGGAAAAGGAAGCGACGAGCTTGGATATTCCGTAGTCGCTTACCTTAACGGTAACCTTTTCCTCCTCGCTTCTGGAGGCCTTAGAGGTGGTTACAGTGAGACTAACCTTAAAAAGCTCACTCTCATTGCGAAGGAGTACAAGGTCAAGGAAATAATTGTAGAAAGTAACCTCGGACTCGGTATGTTTAGTGAGCTTCTTAAGCGTTACCTTGGAACTATCTATCCATGCAGTATCGAAGAGGTCCGACATACAAAACAGAAAGAAGCGAGGATTATTGATACTCTTGAGCCAGTCATGAACCAACACAGGCTCATGGTAGATACCGACATAATCGCTAAGGATATTGCCTCCACTGAATGCTACCCAGGAGAAACTAGATCTCAGTACCAACTCTTCTGGCAAATGACGAGAATTACCAAAGAGAAGAACTCGATAAAGCACGACGATAGATTAGATGCTTTAGCAATGGCTGTTCAGTACTTTACTGAGAACATGGCTCTCACTGAAAAGAACGCAATAAAACGTAGAGAAATGGAACAGTGGGAATTAGAAAGAAAATTTATTCAAGGAGAAGGGGGTCTTAACGTAGGTGTACTTGGCTACGCAAGGACCCTAGAAGACCTTCAGAGGGCTGCTAATGCCTCTTCAGGTGGTAGTAATTGGTTGGACAATTAGAGGCCCCTTCTGGCCCCTTCTGGGAAAGACGAAAGAAAGACCTCCTACTTAGAAAGGCCTTTTACTGCTTTAAATTAAAGGTTTTAAAAGTAATACTTTAAGTACACTACAAAAGCTTAAGCTAGACTACTTACATGGCTAGAAACTACCGCAAAGAGTACGATAATTATCAGGGTAAACCTGAACAAAGGGCTAATAGGAGTAGTCGTAATAAAGCTCGTAGAAAGTTATCTAAATCTGGTTACTCCTTAAAGGGTAAAGACGTTGACCATAAAGACGGTAATCCTCAGAATAATAGTAGAAGTAACCTTAAGGTGACCTCTAAGGGCTACAACAGGTCTAAGAAATAGCAAAATATTTTAATTTCAGATTTTTAAGTACCTCTTATTAACGTTAAGGCCACGGTTTGACCCCTTAGTACCCTTAAATCGGCTTAATATATAGTAATATTTTTGAATTCTCAATAAGAGAATCTCAAGAGTCTTAAAGGCTTATCAAATTGGAAGACTTTCTATTTATTTTTTTATTTATCTATGACCAAGGCCACAACTAACTTATATAAATCCTTTTATTAATAAGTGTTAAGCCTTAGAGCTTTAGGGCTGGCCAAGTCTCTAATAACTAGCAATATGTTGATTGAGCTTTACAGCTTAAACCCTTTCAACCTTTGAAATCCTTCCAATGATTACCAAAGCAGCACTACGGGCTGAGATAGCAGCCCTTAAAGCAGAGAATGACCTTATCAAAAGGCAGTGTCTCAAGCTTGAAGAAGATAGAACACTGACTGAACAACAACTGCTCACTGCTCATCAGTACTTATCAGACTTGAAAAGACGTTGGGCTATCCATCAAAAAGAATGGTCTCAAGCCGTGATTGATGTGAGATCAGCAGGAGAAACAACAAGGCAAGTAGTTCAGCCTTTATTCTCTAAGGTTTACACTCAACTCTCACTTGCTAAAGGTTTCACAAAATGAAAGCAGTTGATGTTTATCCCTTTCTTAATAAAGAAGAATTAAACCAAGTTACAGACGTATTACTTGAGAGCTGTTCTAGAAACGGTCTAAAGTTTGAAGTCTTTGAACTAATTCTAAAGGTGGTTAATTATGATTAAATCAATCTGGCTATACCTTGAGCGTTGGTTCCCTAGTCTAATCATTAGCAGGGCTAACAAGTTCTCATATCATTTAGAACTTGATACTGGCTTTCGACTCATAACAAAAGAAGGTGAAGATGGTTTAATGTTCTTTTTACTAGAGCCTGGACAGACTGAACCTGATACCTGGCAAGATTGGTGGTCATCATTAGATGATGCGATCTTCGACTTAGGAGACTTTGAAAGGTCTAATTGTTTGGAGCATTTACCATCATGACTAAGTACAACTCAAGCCCTGAAGATCTACACTTTAGGACCATTGAAAACAACTACTACAAAGAGTTAGATGATTGGAACTCTTACGAGGTAGCACTTGAGCAATTCGCAAGGGGTGAACTAAGTGAGAAACCTGAGCAACCCTTTCTTGTAATGGTATGAACTCTTACTTTCATCTTTCTAAGACCTCAGCAAATAAAAAGCTGGGGTCTTTTGTTGCGGCTAGTACCTCATCAAAAGATACTTGTCCTTCTCTTTGTCCCTTTAAGATTGATGGCTCATGCTACGCAGCTAAAGGCCCTCAATCCTGGCATTGGGCCAAAGTATCAAAAGGTGAGCGTGGTTCTAATTGGTGGAACTTCTGCCAGTCAGTGCTCAAGCTCAAGCCTAAACAACTATTCAGGCTCAATGTTTCAGGAGATATCCCGACAAATCAAGATGGCTTGATTGATGAGGATAAACTCTCAACACTTGTCAAAGTTTGTGAGCTTCAAGAGCTGAAAGCCTGGACCTATACTCACACTTATTTGAATGATGATGAAAACCTAAACATCATCAAAGAGAATAAGTCTAAGCATCTAACTATTAACCTATCTTGCGAGGATAGATACAAGGCCGCTGAATACCAGCAAAAGGGCTTTAATGTCTCAGTAGTAGATGATGAGTTATTTGATCTCTTACAGCGTGGCTATGAGGTCAAAGAAGGGTCAACAAAGTTCACTGCTTGCCCTGAACAATACATACCAGGCGTGACGTGCTCAACGTGTCGTAAGTGCATCAAGAGTAGTGATGATCGTGAGGTAATAGTCTTTAAGACTCATTAGATATGAGCACTCTTTGGTATCTCTTAGTGTTCTTCTCACCAGTAATCATCTCTATTCTTTTACAACTCAATGCCTCTTCTAATTGAAGAGGTATTTTTTTTTATTAGTGTGGATCGTAGTATCTAATAATTAAATAGATACATATAACGAAAACTAATAGAGCAGCTAATCCATCAATCATTTTTCTTATTGATAATGAGAATCAATAGTATAAATACCTATGACAATTATTCAACTGTCTATAGTTCATTTGTACTATCACGATGCAGGGCAGGTGGGGAAGCCGAATAAGTGGGGCCACGGGTCATGAGTTTGCCACGGGGTGATATATCCTAAAGTGGTATAAGGATTACTCAACCAGTATGGCAGTTGCAACAGCTAGAGATAAGTTCTATGCACCACTTAAAGAAGTGGCACGGCAGTATTTACCTATGCTTATGGCACGGCTGAAAGTCCTTGAAGAACGTTCACTCAATGCGATGGACTACCTGGATGATGAAGCTGATACAGAGCATGAGGTGGTGTGGTCTCTTGATGACACTGAAAGGATAGCCTCCATTGCTGAAGCACAGACAGACCTGCACAAAGCAGTGCTAGAGGCAGGAACAACTCAGGCTTTGGTGGGTGCATTTATAGATCTATTACAAGAAGACTATGGAAGAATCAGAGATAGCAGGTGTTTCTTTATAGGACCTGATGGACACTACATACCATTGTATGAGGGGCAAACACCAGACCATTAAAACCACAAAGGCTCCCGATTAAAGGAGCCAGTGCAGTAGTTGGTTAATCGTTTACTTGTAGTAAACAACACCACGATAGACGAGTTTAGTCATAAGACTTAGCCTCTTAACTTCCTAACGCCCGTTCCATCGTTAGGTTGCCTGCGTCCTATAGAAGGATGAACGTACGCAGAGGCTATCAGATCTGGTAGTCGTTGCTACTAACAGTCTAACACTTTGTTAACTGTCTTAGAAGATACCAGGTATCACTTGACCAGTGAATACATAAGCACCTAAAGCAGCTACAAATCCCATCATAGCTAGGCGACCATTGAGTTCCTCTGCAATATGCATTGGATCTCCTTCGTGATTGTGATTTTCCATGACTTCAATAGCAGGTTCGTTAGCGAAGATGTTTTGTTTACCGTATTCAGTTATGGTTGACATTAGAATTTAAACTTAGCTCCAACCTTAGTTGAATAGCTGTTGTCTACATCCTCTGCTGTTTGAAGAGCTATCTCTCCATAGATATCTAGCTTGCTAGTAGCAGCGACTGAGCCGCCAAGCTTACCTGATACATTAGTGTCATTATCATCAGCTCCATCAGTAGCTGAGATGGTTGGTCCTCCTTGGATATAGTAAGTTGCAGTGTCGTTGCCTCCTTCATAGCCAATATGCAGATCGGTATTTGTAGATGTGTAATCAGACCCAGTGAAACTTGAGTTAGCTTCAGTGTTTAAGTAAAAGTTACCAGCAAGGGCAGGAGCTGTGCCTACACCTAGCAGGGCAGCTAGAGCGATTGCGAACTTCATAGTATGTAATAAAACAATAATCTAAGTATACCTGCTCATCCCCAATTGATTGTTCTCTTACGTTCGGTTGTCACCAATTGAGGTTGCTTCTCTTCTCTTTGCTCTTCTTCTTCCTTCTCTACCTTAAGTACCTTAACGTCCTTAACATTCTTAAGCTTGTGATACTGCATTTAAGTACTACTTTTAAAACCACACTTTAAACGGTAAAAGGCCTTTCTAAATAGACAACTTAGAAAGTGTCACATAAGGACTAGATTTAAGTTCGTCTTCCTCCTTACTCTTTGGAAGTCCTTTCAACTATCACGCCTTATACACATGGCATCAACAAAGATTAAAATCAAAGGAACCTTAACTGGATGGATACCTTCATTTCATGAGGAACCTACTTGGAAGGGAGATCCCTCTGACTTCAGATTAAAGATAAAGATAGAGGGTAAGGAAGCTTCTGCTTTAGAAGATGACCTAGCTACTAACTACCAGTCTCTATGTGATTGGTATACAGAGAAGAGTGGTAAGAGATCCTACTTCGGAGAGCCTTGGGAAACAGATGGAGACAGTATCATTGTTCGTCTCTGTGCCAAGCCTAAGTATGAGGAATTTCCTTTCCCTGTAGTAGATGGAGACCTAGAACCATTAGATGAGTCTCTTGAATTAAGAGAGGGATCAGAGGTTTTAGTTAGCTGTGAGCTTAAGAGTTACTCACCTAAGAGTCCTAAAGGTGGTATGAGGATCAGACCTCGTGCTATTCAGATCCTTAGTGCTGTCACTGCTGAAGCAGTAGACAATGGTGACCTTGATCTAGAGAATGAATTTGGTACAACTGAAGGCTTCAAGCAGTCAAAACCAAACGTCAAGAAAAAAGCTGCTACTGTAACTAGCGAAGACGAAGACTTCTAAATTATGGCCCGACGGTTTCACAAGTATGGACGACGTACTAGAGATGGATTCAGGTCGGGCTTTGAATCAGAAGTAGCTCACAATCTCAAAGAACTAGGGGTTCACTTTGAATACGAAAAACATAAGTATGATTTAGTGATCCCTCGTTCTTATACACCAGATCTTGTTTTAGCTAACAATATCGTGGTTGAAATTAAGGGCTACTTCGACAGTGAAGATCGTCGACTTATGAGGGTCTTCAAGGAGCAGCATCCTGGTGTAGACATTAGGATGTGTTTCCAGAACCCACACCAAAAATTAAGTAAGACAGCCAAAATGACTTACGCAATGTGGTGTGATAAACATAATATTCCTTGGTGCAAGGGGCCTAACTTGCCACGACGCTGGACTCTGTTATAGTTCAGGTGGTAATTGGAAGGGTTACCCGAAAAGACTCCAAGGAATGATCCCCGACCTTGGAGTTTTTTTAATGGGACAAGCTGAAGAACTAATCTTTCTTTTGAAATCTATTGATGCGATAGGTATCAAACAAAATTGGAATAAAGAGAAGTTAGAGCACACAAAGCAAGAAGCTATTTGGGAGTACTATCACGCTGAGCAGAAGATACATAACACTGATAAACATCATCAACGGGGTAACTTAAATGACGGTGATTCACGGTCCATGCCCTAGATGCGGCAGCAAGGACAACCTAGCTATCTATGAAGATGGACATACCCACTGCTTTGGTATGGGGTGTAGCTATCGAACACCACCTGACTCTTCCTTTCCAATTCCTATGACTACAACTACTACAAAAGAAATTGAAACTATTTCTGGTGAGTATGTAGACATCACTAGCCGTAAGTTAAAAGCTGAGGTATGTAGAAAAAGTACATACTTCAAAGCTAAGCACGGTGGTGAAGCTGCTTACTACTGTCCTATCTACAGTAACGATAGGGTTCTCACTGGTTACAAGATTAGAAAGAAGAATAAGAACTTCTTAATGCAGGGTTCTAATCCAGACAGTACCTTCCTCTTCCAACACATGTGGAGTGGTAACAACAAACTTCTTGTAGTTTTTGAAGGTGAGTATGACGCACTTAGCTATATGCAAGTGAGACCTAACTGGCCTGCAGTAAGCCTGCCTAATGGCTGTGAGTCAGGTAACAAGGTATGTAAGGCTCAGCTAAGTTTCCTTCAATCTTTTGAGACAGTTATCTTCTGTTATGACGCTGATGCTGCAGGACAGAAAGCAGCATTAAGAGATGTCCAGCTCCTACCACCCAGGCAGGGAAAGATTGGAGTTTTAAATGGTTATAAAGATGCTAATGAGGCTCTCCAATCTGGAGATACTAAGGCCATAGTTAATATGGTCTTCAATGCTAAAGAGTACGAGCCAGATGGTATCATCAACGCATCTAAACTACTTGCCTCTGTACTTGAAGATCCAAAGGTAGACAGTGTTGAGTATGGCTTTCCTTTTCTTGATGACAAGCTTCATGGCCTACGACGCTCAGAATTATGTACTATCACGGCTGGTACGGGGCAAGGTAAATCAACTTTTGTAAATGAAATTGCCTATAACCTCGCAGTCAACCAAAATCAGAAAGTTGCCGTTATATCACTTGAAGAGAACAATCTTAGAACTGCAAGAAGATTTGTCGGTATTAACCTTAATCACCCATTACATATTGACCGTGGAGATTTTACAGATGAACAAATTGAACAAGCATTCGAGGCAACACTCGGCAAGGGGAACATCTATTTTTACGACCATTTTGGGAGTCTTGATTCTACCGTTCTTCTTAATCGGATACGTCATTGTGTTAGTGCTTTGGATTGCAGCTTCATTATCTTTGATCACTTATCGATTCTTGTTTCGGGTATGGAACAAGCTCAAGATGAACGTAGGGCTATCGACCAAACGATGACTCGTTTAAGGTCCTTAGTAGAAGAAACAAATTGTGGCATGATTCTTGTGTCACATTTAAGAAGACCTTCAGGAGATAAAGGGCATGAAGATGGACAACAGACGAGTTTATCTGGTCTTCGTGGTAGTGCAGCTATTGGTCAGCTCAGTGACATTGTCCTTGGCCTGGAGAGGGATCAACAGGCCGCAGATAATACTGAATGTAGAATCAGAGTCCTCAAAAATAGATTCAGTGGCTGGCTCGGTTTGTGTGGAAGTGTGAAGTATTATCCAAAGACTGGCAGAATGTTACCGCTGGATGATAATGCTGTAATCACAAATGACTTTGTTGAATCCGATTTTTGATGTTCATCTTAGAAAGATAAACAAACTTAAAATCTCTGCTTTTGCTGCTACTGAAAAAGCAAAGCGTATCCTTTCTACCTTCTTTAAAACTCATGACTACGTGTACACCTTTGATGAGTCAAGAATCAAAGAAATCCTTAAATACTGCCTCTCTAAAAAACTCACTGTCCATATCGATGAGAGTATTCGACATAGAGACAAACGCTTTAAGGATTGAAGACATTACAGAGATTCACTGTTGTGTAACTGGTACTCCTAGTGGTGAGACTCGTCTTTATACCAACCCAGAAGAGTGGTTATTTGTATTAGAGAACGCTGGAACACTTATTGGTCACAATATTATTCAATACGATATACCAGCAATACAGAAGCTCTATCCAAGTTTTAAACCAAAGGGAAGAATTATAGATACGTTGATATGTAGCAGGATGTTTTGGCCTGACATATTAGAAGTAGATTTTAAACATAAGTGGGAAACTATGCCTCTTAAAATGTATGGTCGTCATAGTCTAGAAGCTTATGGTCACAGATTGAAACAATATAAAAAACATGCAGATATACAGGATTTTTCAAAGCTAACTAAAGAATTAGCAGAGAGATGTGTTTGCGATGTCGAAGTAACAGCTACACTTTGGCGTAGGCTGCAGCCCAAGGTTGAATCGTATCCCTTAGCGGTTGATCTTGAGATGGAGTTTGCCACTCTTATCTCTAAACAGGAGAAATCTGGCTTCGCCTTTGATGTTAAAGGGGCATTGGAGTTAGAAGCTACGATTGTCGAACAACTGAATACTATTGATGAACGATTAAGACAGAAGTTTCCGTTCATTGACGGGGGTATCTTCACTCCTAAGCGTGATAACCAGAGCCGTGGGTACATAGCTTCTTGTCCTATGTCACGATTAATTCCTATTAATCCAAACTCACGAGATCATATAGCTTGGGTTTTAAAGAATCATCTGAAGTGGAATGCAGAAGTCTTCACCGAAACTGGTAAACCCAAGATCGATGAGACGATTCTTAAGGAGATTCCTGGAGCAGAAGATTTCGTATCTTTCTTAACGCTTCAAAAACGTCTTAGCCAGCTAAGTACTGGCAACAGTGCTTGGTTAAAGCTAGTTAGCAAAGACAATCGTATTCACGGCAGCGTGATTACTGTTGGATGTGCTACTCAGAGAGCATCACATGTCCACCCCAATATGAGCCAAGTTCCTGCCGTTAGGTCAGTCTTGGGATCGGAGTGCCGAGCTTTGTTTGGACCTAACGTCCTACCCTTGTCCATCCCTAAAGGGCGATTAAGTAAGCGAGGTTCTAGGGTAGAGGGCCTCACCAAACAGGTGGGCTGTGATTTATCTGGGATCGAGGCTAGATGTCTCGCTCATATTTTGTGGCCCTTTGATGGAGGGAAGTTTGCACGTGAGGTCATTGAGGGCGACGTACATTCTGCTAATCAGAGGGCCGCAAATCTTCCCACTAGGGATGATGCAAAAACATTTTTCTATGCCCTAATTTATGGGGCTGGTGCAGAAAAACTAGGTAAGATCACCAATCAAGATGGAAAGAAGCTAAAGCGTACCTATTACAAAAATATGCCTGCTCTAGCTGAGCTAACTAAAAGAATAACATTAAAGGCTGAGAAGGAGGGAAAGATAAAAGGATTAGATGGAAGACCTATTAAGATAAGGTCTCCTCATTCAGCACTGAACTTCTGTCTCCAATCAATGGGAGCTATCTTATCTAAGGCTTGGTATATCATTTGTTATGAAGAGATTAATAAAGCAGGGTATATTTACGGAAAAGATTGGGCATTCCTAGCCCATGTTCATGATGAGATCCAATTTGCGGTTAAAGATTCTATTGCTAAGGATGTGGCGAAGCTTGCAACTAAATCGTCAATCCTCGCAGGCGAAAAGTTTAAGATGCGAATTGCCATCGAAAGCGAATACAAAATCGGTAACAATTGGTCCGAATGTCACTAAGCTTTGTAAAATATGTGGCAGATTAAGGCCACGGTCCGATTTCTATAAAAGCAAACCAACGTGTAAGGAGTGTTATAAGACAGAACAAAACAACTATCACGCATTAAGGAAGAGATATAAAACTCCACCAATTGGTACTCCTTGTGAATGTTGTGGTAAGAACGATGAAATACTTCATTGGGATCATTGTCATAACACTAAGGAACATAGGGGGTGGCTTTGTGGTAATTGCAATACTGGAATAGGAAAGCTAGGTGACAATGTTTCAGGTGTCCAGCAAGCCTTACTTTATTTAGAAAGTATGAGTAACTTGGAGGATGCAGATATAAAAGGAGACTTATGACATGGCTAATTATTGACGCTGACATGATTCTCTTCAAGGCCGCTTGTGCTTGTGAAGTAGAGATAGAGTGGATGCCAGATATCATTACTACTCACTGCCCTGTAAGAGAGGTAATGATGTTAGTAGATGATGTGATAAGTCTTAAGAAGAGTCAAGTCAAGGCTCGTGATGTCACATTATGCTGGACTTCTCCTGATAACTTTCGTAAGAAGGTAGATCCTACTTATAAAGGTAATAGAAGAGCTACTAATCATCGCATTAAACCAGTTGGGTTTAAAGAATGTCGTAAACGAGTACAAGAAAAGTATCCATCTGAAGAATGGTACAAGCTAGAAGCCGACGATGTTATCGGAATTTTGGCGACCCGTTATCAAGATAGAACACCTATTATCTGGTCTGGTGATAAGGATCTAAACCAGATTCCTGGCTTTCATCTTAATGATGATGGCGATATTGATCTAATTACTGAGGAACAAGCTGATGCATTTTTCTATCGCCAGATACTCTGTGGCGACGCTGTCGACAATTATCCTGGCTGCCCTAGCGTGGGACCGAAAACAGCAGAAAAGCTCATACCAATCGAGCGTTTCAGACCTACCTCCGCATGGAGAACTGTAGTTAAACAGTATGAGAAGAAAGGACTTAGCGAGGCTTATGCCTTGAAACAAGCCCGTCTTGCTCGTATTCTACGAGACACTGATTACACCTTTGATGAAGTTGACTTATGGCAGCCTCCGATCCTACCAACCCCAGTTACTACGGATATGATCAAGCCGTAATAGAGTGCATTGATTATATTGATAGTCATGCTTTCGATTTTCTTGAAGGAAACGTAATCAAATACGTTACCCGATACCAAGATAAAAATGGTATTGAAGATTTGAAAAAGGCTAGGTGGTATATTGACCGCCTAATCAAACGTGAAGAGGGTAAGGTAAAGCCTTATGATTCTTCTTTATACAAATCTATCAAGGAATCTGATGACAACGATCTCCAACTCACGCCTCGTTCAAGACTGGATGAAGAGTGCTGGGCAACTAGTGACACCTGATCAAGATCTAGATGCTAACGTTGTCCTTCAAGACCACCAGATGACTTACATTGAAGAAGAGTTTTATGAACTTCTTCACGCTTATAACAATCTTAATCGTTCAGATGTTATTAAAGAAGCAATAGATTTAATTTGGGTAACCTATGGGTTACTCCACATTATGGGAGTAGATACAGACCAAGCCTTTAGTAAGGTAGCTGAATCTAACCAATCTAAAATCCCTTTCACCTATAAGGACGGAAAGGTGCAAAAAGGTCCTAATTATCAACCACCAGTCCTTTCAGACTTATGAAACTTAAAGAAATTGCAGTTAAAGATCATTTCACTCCAGCACTAGCAGTAACTGGGAGGGTAGATAGTTGGTTAAAGAATCCAACTAGACGTTACCCAGTCTCATGCACGGTTATGTCTATTGACGACACAATGGACGAGTCAGAGGACTCTATTGAACAATCTTTCTTATTCGCATCTAAAGCACTTCGTTATGGCGCAGGAGTCTCTTTACACCTCTCCAAACTCAGACCAGCAGGAACTGAAAACAAACATGGGATGGTCGCCTCTGGTCCTTGCGGCTTTATGGAGATCTACTCCAAGTTCAATGAAATCCTCAGAAGAGGTGGTCAGTACCGTAATGGGGCGATTGTTTGTCAACTCGATTGGGATCATAGCGACATTATTGAGTTCATTACTTATGATCGTGCTCGTATCCCGTGGGCTAAACGCTGCGTTAATGTTGATCCAGAGGTGATAAATAAGCCTGATGTTTTAAACGCAATTATGGAAGGAGCACGTAAGGGTGATATATGGATTGTTAAGAAGCAGTATGACTCTAAAGGTGAAAGAATTTTTCACAATGTTTGTCAAGAGATATTAATTAAGTCAAGGGATACTTGCCTTCTTTCTCATATAAATTTATCTGGTACTAAAGATATTAGTGAGATACCTAGTGCCTTTGTTCATGGTATGGAATTTCTCTGTTCTCTTTATCAAAGAACGGGGGTAGACAAAGCTGGTATCTATTCTAGAAAAGATAATCAAGTAGGTTTAGGTGTTTTAGGTTTAGCAAATTTTTTAGCTATTGAAGGTGTTACTTATAAAGCTTTTGTTTCAGCTTTAAGATATAAAAATTTACACCCAACTAATACTTCTCCTCCAGGTTTAGAAAAAGCTTATGAAATAGTTACTGCTATACAGAATGGTTATGTAGAAGCAGCTAAGGTAGCTAGAAGATTTAATATGTCTAGAGCTTTTACAATTGCTCCTACAGCGTCTTGTGCTTATAGATATGAAGATAGAGAGGGCTTTACTACAACCCCAGAAATTTCACCTCCTATAAGTCTTGAGGTAGATCGTGATAGTTCTACTCTTGGTGTTCAAACTTATAAGTTTAATCCTAAGTGTGAAACTGCTGTAGATGTTGGTTGGGAAACTTTCTTTGAACTTAATTGTGAATGGCAAAGAATGATGGATAGCACTGGCTTAGCTCACGCTATCTCTATGAATTGGTGGAGTGATCTAACAAAATTTGATAGAGAATTTATGTCAAAGTGGTTAAATTCTCCTCTAAAGAGTCTATATTATTCTTTACAGGTACAACCTGGAACTCAAGATAAATCTGACGTATACGCTGCTTTAGATGAAGTAGATGTTGACGATTATCTTAACGACATATTGACCGAACAAGCCCCTAATTGTGACTGTGCAGAATGATGAGAAAGCATCCTTATGATCACCTATTGTCCAGAAAAAGAACTTGGACTCCTGTAAAAGTTAGTAAAGGTTTTATAAAAGATGAAGCAGTCGATGTTATTAAACGTGCTTTGGCAATACGGCACATGGAGCTACCAGTCGGGGATTTTATCCAAGAATCTCTTACTGAAGTTCCAGAAGCATCTCGAAAACTACTCTTATCAAACGTTCAAGATGAGATAAAACATGACATTGCTCTTAACTATGCTATCGACGCTCATGGTGCGGATGAGGAAGCGGAAGCAGAGGCCCTCAGAATCAGAGATGCCTGGACAGCCCACCCAGATCACACCATCCTCAAAGCGTTGGTAGCTGAGAGAGCTATATTTTTTGTAATTCTCCCAATGTTTCGTTACTTAGGTGACTCAGGTTTGAGGACCATTTCTCAGGATATCTCAAGGGACGAACAGATTCACGTTGCCTCGAACTCCTTGGTATCACTAGAGTTAGGGCTTAAGCCTAGTCCTTCTTTAGATAAGCTTAGAAAAGCTACTATGAATTGGGTGCTTCAACCTTTAGGTAATTCAGAGGATCGTTATTTTAACAAACAGTTTTGGTCAGATCAAAGTGATAATCTGATGTACAGTGGAAAGACAGAGGGTTTAAAAGCTACTCAAAGAGGAAGGATGCCTGCTTTCTTTGAGACTAGCAACTCAGATTTACCGAGTTACGCATAATGGGCTGGGGAAAGTGGTTTAATCCGAAAACCTACATTAAAGCAGCAACTAATGTTGTTAAAAATGTTGTTAGAGGTGTTGGAGATGCAGTAAATACTGTTAAAAATGTAGTTAATGAGGTTGTAGAAACAGTTTCAGGTGCTAAGGAACGTAGAAAAGCTAAAGAAGATTTAGATAGAGCTGCTGCAGAACAAGCTGAAGCTGAGAAAGCTTATGATGCTGAGGTTGAACGTACTGAAGCTCAACTAGCAGAACAAAAAAGACTTTCTGATGCAGCTAAAGCTGATCAAGATGTAGCCTTAGCTGAGGCAGAACGTATAAATGCTGAGACTCAAGAACAAACTAGAGTTGCACAGATTGAATCTAAAGCTCTTTCAGCGTCAGCTACTGTATCTCAGAGATTAGCGGAAGCTAGAGCTGCACAAGCTGAACAAGAAGCAGCTTTAAATGCACCAACTGATGTTCTTGATGAAGAAGATGAGACTGGTAGACCTTCCATTGCAAGAACACCTATTTCAACACCAGCTCCTGGTGGTTATGGTGGTACTGAGCCTGGAGCTATTAACCCAACTGGTTTAAATATATGATTCCAAATATTGATGAGCAATTAATTGAATACTTAGAAGAGGCCTATCCAGATAAGGCTCCAGATATTAGTATAGAAGAGAAACAAATATGGTTTAATGCTGGACAGGTGGCGGTTGTACGTCATTTGAAAGATCAGTATAGACTACAAGAAGAAACTAAGTACAACTAGATATGGCAGTCACATCCGCAGCAGTCATAGGTGCATCCCTTATAGCAGGTGGAGCAACTATATACGCAGCTCAAAAGGCTGCCGCAAGTGCTAGAAAAGCAGCTCAACAAGCTAGAGAAAACGCACGTATGATGCGTGAGCAATCTGAGAAAGAGATTGCACAGATGCAAGCTACTTCTAAACAGAATCAACTACAGTTTGAAACTAACTTAGCTGAAACAAGAAGGAAGACACAGTTATCAATAGATCAAGCGAGTGCTGCTCAAGCAACAGCAGTTAAACAAATAAATCAACAACGATCAGCATCACGATTAGCTATACAACAGTCAAATTTACAAGCCAGAATACAGCAACAATCTCTAGCAATGAATACTGGTAGGAAGAAAAGAGCTAGAGTTGGTACTCCTAGAGCTTTAAGAACTAAAGTCGAAGCTAATTCAGCTTTAGCACTGGGAGGTTCACCAGGTGGTGGAACCAAATCTTCAGGTACTGGCGGTTTAAATGTCTAAAAACACAGCTCAGGCTCTTTATAGTTTCTTAGAGCCAGAGAAATCTATTTACCTCGATAGAGGTATTGAGTGTAGTAAATACACTTTACCTACTCTTATTACTGAGAATGACAAGAGTACAGGTAAGAATCTCTATACAAAAATTAATACTACTTACCAAGGCTTGGGTGCTCGTGGAGTTAACAACTTAGCAAGTAAACTTTTAATAGCTTTATTACCACCCAACCAAGCATTCTTCCGTCTTTCAGTAGACGATATGAAGCTCCAGCAGGAGTTAGATAATTATAAAGAAGTACAATCACAATTTGATCAACAACTTTCTCTAATGGAGAGAGCTGTTATGAGAGATATAGAGGAGTCAGGAGATAGAACTGCTTTATTTGAAGCTCTTAAACATCTTATTGTCAGTGGAAACGCTTTATTATATGTATCTGATAATGGTACAAGAGTCTATCCTCTTAAGTCTTTCTGTTTAAAAAGAGATCCAGAAGGAAATATTTTAGAAGTAGTAATTAGAGAAGAAGTAAGTACAGATGTTTTACCTGAAGGTATAGCTCCTAAGAATGCAGATGGTAAGTTTACAGATAAAACTACTTTCTTATATACACACGTTAAATGGGATTATAAAAAAGATAAATGTAACTGGTATCAAGAAGTATATGGTAAGCCTATAGGTAAGGAAGGTTCTACTCCCATAGAGAAATGTCCATTTATTCCTTTACGTCTTTTCCGTGTAGCTCATGAAGCTTATGGCCGTAGTTTCTGTGAAGACATATTAGGAGATTTGAAATCTCTTGAGTATTTAAGTAAAGCTATTGTTGAAGGCAGTGCGGCTGCCGCTAAAATAATCTTCCTTTGTAATCCAAATGGAACTACACGACCCGATTCGCTGGCTAGAGCTGCTAATGGTTCTATTGTGGCTGGTAATCCTAACGATGTAGCACCACTGCAGATGAATAAGCAGGCTGACCTCACGGTTGCCCTGAATACTATTGCTCGTATAGAACAAAGACTTAGTTTTGCTTTCTTATTAAATAGTGCTATTCAAGCTGGTGCTCAAGGACGGGACCGAGTCACTGCGGAAGAGATCAGAATGGTTGCCCAGGAGTTGGAGACAGGATTGGGAGGGGTTTATTCCATACTCAGTGTTGAGCTACAGCTACCTCTAGTACATCGCAAGATGACGATGATGGAGAGACAGAATCGATTACCGAAATTACCGAAGAACATTGTTAAGCCTCGTATCACTACTGGACTGGATGCTTTAGGTCGTGGTAACGATAAGATCAAACTGATTGAATTTATCCAAACCCTTGCTCAGACCTTAGGTCCTGAGACTATGAGTAAGTTTGTTAACAACCAAGAACTTATTACAAGACTCGCTGCTTCTGATGGTTTAGATACTTACAAGCTTATAAAATCTGAAGAAGATCTAATGGCAGAGGAGCAACAGCAGGCTATGATGATGCAACAGCAGGCTGCTGGGCAAGATCCTCAAAATGATCCTGCTAAGCAAGCTGCACTTATTAAAGCTGAAAATGACTCAATCAGGACCGAGCAAGAAGTCACCAACGACCAAGGCTGACGTAGTTATTACTGAACCAAAGGTAGTTAAGACTGAATTAGAACTTCGGATAGAAGAACTTAAAGAAAAGAAACCTCATATTTATGAGGAATATAGGAATGCTATTAGAAGTCAGAAACGTGCTTCAATAGGTCCTGACTTATCTCTTCGTATCGGTTAATTATGGAGTTAAATTCTGGAGATGGCACAGGTAAACAGGAAACTGGGCCGTATAACGAAGCGGATCTCGAAGTTCTCAAAGAGGGTTCTGAAACACAACCTCAAGAACAATCACCTCAAGAGGAACTTATCGGTGGTAAGTTCAAAACTGCTGAAGACCTCCTCGAAGCTTACCAATCGCTTGAAAAGAAACTTGGAGACAGTTCAGGCTATAAGAGGGCTGAAGAAGAACCTCAAGAGGAGGCAGCGGAAGAGAAGGTAGAGGACTTAACACTTTCTAAAGAAGAGGAGTCTACGATTTTAGAGAGCGTTGGAGGCTCAGAGAAATTCAACCAAATACAGGAATGGGCAAAAGGTTCTCTTAATGAAGATGAGCTAGAAGCTTATAACAGGGAGGTGAATAGTGGTGATTACTTCAGAGCACGTAACGCACTTCAATCTATGGCCTTTGCTTATACCGAAAATAATGGCTCTGAGCCAGAGTTAATAGGAGGTAAACTTACAGGTCGTAGTACTGATGTATTTCGTTCTAATCAAGAAGTTGTAGAGGCTATGAGTGATCCTCGCTACCTTAAAGATACTGCTTATACACAAGATGTAGAAGAGAAACTAGGACGTAGTGACGTATTAACACCTAGATAAGGACATCTGTACTAGTATTAGAGAAGCTTAAGTATTTATATTGTTGCCTCTGAGGAGATAACAGCAGTGGTGTACTAAGCATTAAGTAAATTTAACTTTAAATCGATGCCAGATTTTTCGAGCATCTCTAGGTTAGGTGGCATTAATGGAACCCAGTATAACGCTGGGGCTGCCGCTGGTAACTATGAAAAAGAGAATGCCAACTTTATGAAAATCTTCTCTGGAGAGGTCCTAACGGTCTTCAATAGAGAAACAATTTTCAAGGATCTTACTCAAAAGAGAACCATCTCCTCAGGAAAATCCGCTGAATTTCCAATAACGGGTCGTTTTTCGAGTCGCTACCACCGTCCAGGTGATTGGATAACAGGCCAGGGTAACAAAGGGATGACAGGAAGCAAGATTATCACTATTGATGATCTGCTAATTGCTGATGCTTCAATCTATGACCTTGATGAGGCCAAGCTTCATTGGGACGTTAGAAGCATATACAGTAAAGAATTAGGAAGGGCTTTAAGTAGGGCCTATGACCAGCGTCTAGTCCGCACACTTCTAACAGCTTCCGAGTCTGATGGTCGTGTTAAGGACTGGGATTCTAAGAGATTCCAAATCGCAGGTGGTACTGTATCTTCTGTTGCAACTGCCACAGGTGTTGTAACTATAAGTGCTAACTTCGCAACTGCTGAGCTTTCATACTGGGCTGTTGGTGAAAGTGTTTATGGTGAAGACTCAGGTGCTTACGGTGTTATCACTGCAGCTCCTACAAACGGTAACGCTGTATTCACAATTAGCCCTGTTGGTGCTATCGGTACTGGTACTGATGCAGTCTTCAAGGTTGGAGAGCGTCTATTCGTTCTGAACTCACTTCCAGGAGGAACTGCACTAACCTCAGGTACTCTTAACGCTACAAGATCTACTCGTGGTGATGAGATTGTTGAGCAGTTCTATCTTGCTTGTCAAGCACTTGATGAGAAAGATGCTCCTCGTG
>MDSY01015767.1_pt1 | contig 23231 bp, 25 predicted proteins | sample 811131 | NCBI WGS metagenome assembly MDSY01 (sample SAMN05326643, study PRJNA326480) | marine metagenome | isolation source: seawater | place: Atlantic Ocean: South West | collected 2010 | reverse complement strand
CCAAGATATACACGGTGATATTCTTTAATAAAATATACAAAAGGTAAGTTTAATTGATTAATTTTATAAACTAATTTGTCATTGATCTTTCTTCTAAGATAAAACTCTTTTCTTTTTTTATATTTGTTTATCAATTTCCAAAATCTAGTTTCATCAGTTGCAAGTATTTTTAATAGTGGTTTATATTTTATTATTTCTTCTTTGGAGAGTTTATTTAACATATTTGGATTAATACATAATGTTTTTCTTGGAAGACTCATTGCCAAGATTTCATTGTTTCTATCAAATATTGTTCCTCGACTAGTATCAATAACTCTATTAACAATTTGGCGTTTATCTGCAACTGAACTTAAGTTGTTTTTACATTTATTTTTATTTAATAAAAAACAGTCAGTATCAAAAACTTGAAGTAATACTACTCTTACTAAAATAAATATAAAAAAAGTGGCGGCAATAAGGTAAATGAAATATTGCCGCCATGCGCTTTGTCTGCTGTTGTTTATAATTTTCTAATCAGCTTGTTGCCTTAAAAAAGCAGGGATGTCTAAATCATCTCCATCTTTACTTTCAGAATTATCAGTTGAAAGTTGAGGTGATTTTTCTTCAAACATAGTTTCTTGAACTGGTCTTAATGGTGACACCTGATTTTCTAATTGTTTTTCATCCGTCAATGTTGTAGATTCTTCAGATTCTTTACTTTCATCAAAACCTGTTGCGATGATAGTAACTCTAAGTTCACCACTTGCATCTTCTTCTTTAATACAACCCGTAATGATTGTTGCATCATCTGCAGCAATCTGTTTTATTGTATTTCCAATGCTATTATATTCACTGACAGATAGGTCTTCTCCTGCAGTAATGTTGACTAAAACACCACTAGCGCCATGTAGATCGATATTCTCTAATAAAGGACTGCTAAGAGCCAGACTTACTGCTTCTTCCGAGCGCCCTTCACCTCTTGCAACACCAGATCCCATCATAGCTTTACCTTTACCTGACATTACAGTTTTAACATCTGCAAAATCAACATTAATTAAACCTCTAATGGTTATTATCTCAGCGATACCTTTAACTGCACCTCGAAGAGCATCATTTGCATGGACAAATGCATCAAATATTGGTGCATTCCCACCAAAGACTTCTTCAAGTTTAGAGTTTGGAAGAATAATTAGAGAATCAACCCAATCTTCTAATTTAGCTATACCATCATCGGCATGTTTCTTCCTTTCAACTCCTTCCCAATCAAATGGTTTTGTTACAACTGCAACCGTTAGGATGCCCATATCATGTGCACATTGGGCTATTACAGGTGCTGCACCTGTCCCAGTGCCACCTCCCATACCAGCAGCAATAAATAACATATCAGTTCCTTGTATTGCATCTTGAATCTTATCCCTATCTTCATCTGCAGCCTGCTTACCTATTTCTGGATCAGCACCTGCTCCAAGTCCTTTTGTAATTTCAGAACCCAATTGGACTGTTGTGGCACCTTTTATGTCATTCAAAGCTTGAGCATCGGTATTCGCTACTATGAATTCAGCACCGTGTATCTTTGACTCTAACATCGATTGAACAGCATTTCCGCCGCCACCGCCAACACCAATGACTTTAATCACGGCATTCTGACTATAATTTTCAATTAACTCAAACATATTACTAACCTCCAGCCTACTCAGCTAAATCTAAATAAATAATTCTATCTTTTGAGGGTATATCCATCCCTAAACTCTTCTTAAACCCCTCTCTCATTAATTCTTTCTCTAATAAATTTGTTTTGATATTTAATAGTTCCTTATATTGATTAACTTTTATTGATAATTCTTTTTCAACACTTTCTATTTGAATATTCATAATTCTATTTTGATGTTTAGTATATATAACTAAAAAAGATGAAAAAGCTATCACAAAAAAAATTGAAATATTAAGAATTATTTTCATTATATTTCTCTAAAACGTTTAGTTTTGCTGATCTAGATTTTTTATTAATTTCTATTTCTTCGTCTGTAGGTTTAAGCGGTTTGTTGATGATTTTAAACATCTTTGTTAGAAATTGTTCAGTTAAAGGTAAGTCTTTTGGTGCAGATAAACTTTTATCTGTAAGAGTTATAAAATCCTTTATTATTCGTTCTTCTAAGGAATGATATGTTATCAATACCAACCTTCCTTTTGGAGCTAATATGTTATAAGTTTTTTCTAATGATTTCTTAAGTGTTTCTAATTCTTGATTGATATGTATTCTGATTGCTTGAAATGTTCGCGTTGCATTATGTTTTTTGGTTTCATTTTTTGGTATGGCCTTATTGATTATATTTACTAAATCTTTAGTAGTATTAATCCTTTCTTTAACCCTTTCAGTAACAATCCCTTTGGCGATTCTTTTTGCGTAACGTTCATCTCCATATTCTTTAATTATCTTAGCTAACGTGTTTTCGCTAACTGAAGCCAGCCAATCACCTGCAGAATTACCTGAACTTTGATCAAACCTCATATCAATTGGGCCTTCTCTTAGAAAACTAAATCCTCTTTTTGGATTTTCTAAATGTTCAGATGAAACACCAAGATCAAATAATATGCCATTTACTGACCCTTGAATTCCCCATTCTTTTGAAAAGGATTCAAGAGAGGAGAAACATCCTTGTTTCAGGGTAAATCTTTCATCTTTTATAATTCTTTTATCTGCTAATTCAATTGCTGAAGTATCTTTATCTATCGCATATAGCCTGCCTTCTTCATCTAATTTACTTAATATGGCTTGAGAATGACCTCCAAAACCAAAAGTAGCATCAACATAAATCCCAGCTTTTTGTATATTTAATGCATTAAGTGATTCATTTTGCATGACTGGCACATGTTTTGCTAAGTTACTCATTTAATAGCCTTTTTAAATTTGATGATGCTGTCATATGCATTCCGAGCTTCTATAAATCTTTGAAGCAAATTAACATCATTTTTTGTTTTATCAGGGTGATATTTCAAAGCAACTTTAAGGAAAGCCTTTTTGATGGCACTCATATCTTCATGACCACTTATACCCAATGTTCTAAAACACCTTGTTATATCCATCAGATTCTAATTCCTCCTAAAACCGATTCTTCAGACTCATCTGTTTCTTCAGTCCTCCATTTTGATATCTTGTTTTCCCAGTGATTATTTCCCCAAATTTCAAATTTTTTTCCTTGGCCAATCATCGTGACTTTTTTACTTAATTCTGCGATAGCTCTTAAGGGCTGAGATATTAAAATTCTTCCAGCTTTATCCATCTGTATATCTTCTGCATGACCAACTAATAATCTTTGTACTCTACGGGAGTTTTTTTGAAAAGCAGGTAAGTCATTGATTTGTTTCTCAATATCATTCCAAGAAGATAGCGGGTAAAGCAGAAGGCATTTTTCACCTGGATCAACTGTAATTATCATATTCCCAGATGATTGATCATTTATGGCGCTTCTATACTTAGTAGGGATAGCTAGCCTACCTTTAGCGTCAAGATTTATATTATGTATGCCTCTAAACATATCTACCATTATTCTCCACAATTTAACAAAAAACACCATTTATCAACACTATATGCGTTTTTTTTAACATATGCAAGCATCACACTGATCAATTTATGTGTTTATATGGTAATTTTTTAAATGGTTTTATTAAATCTTTTATAAACAATAACTTACAAGTTTATATTAATTTAATTATAAGAAAATGGGCTGAGAGTCAACAAATAAGCCGGGTTCTGTCGAGTGCAGTTATTAATCTAGGGTTTCTGTCACCAAAAACCTCAAGCAGCATACCATATAGCAAGTCTTAGGCTGACATTACGCTATAAATTTGCCTTGCTCCGAACGGGGTTTGCTTTAGCCGTATTTGTTACCAAATACGTGGTAAGCTCTTACCTCACCTTTTCACCCTTACCAGATTTCTGGCGGTTATTTTCTGTAGCACTTTCCGTAAACTCACGTTTCCCAGGAGTTACCTGGCGTTCTTGCCTATGGAGCCCGGACTTTCCTCTGCAAGTTGCAGCAACTGCATTGCTGACTCCCGATTTGATTATATAGAAAAAAACTGAATATATATATATTTCTCTTTATTTACTTTAATGCCACTATATATGCAATCCAGCCAGGGTCTGGGTCACATTCTTTCATTCGATAAAATTTTTCAGATTCACAATCATTTTTTTCATCCCAGCCTTGCATATAAATATCAATTGATTTAAAACCTACACTCTTTAAGCATTCAGTAATTTCTGGGAGAGACCAAAGCCTCCAATCATATTTAAAAGCTTTTTTTATTTTCGATCCATTACTAAATTCAAAATGAATATAGCAGGTAATTTCATTGTTGATTGGATTAAATTTACTCTGATCCCAAACATAAGTAAATCCATTATGTTTGGTACTTTCTTCAAGTTCTTGATGAGCCTCATATCCACCAAATGCATCTATTAAAAGAATTCCATCTTTCTTTAAATGTTTCAGCGCATTAGAAAAGTATTTTTTTAAATCAGATCTATTTTTAAAGACCCAATAACTAAAATTCATTGCAACAACCGAATTTACTTTCTTTGTTTTGTGGGTTTGTGAATCTCCATGAATTAAATGCAATCTCTTGGATTGTTCTTCAGATAAAGATTTATTTATTCTCTTTTTTGCTACATTCAATATTTTTTTATCTAAGTCTATTGCAAAAGCAGTTTTTTTCTTACTATCTTTAACCCATGTAGCGGAAATACTAGCTGTTGCACAAAAATCTTCCCTAATATCGAGACATTTACCTCTATTATATTTTTTAAACATTTTTTCTATGAATTCAACTTCAAATTCAACCGACTGAACTGACCTCTCATATAAATCATATATATCAGCATTCTTTGAAGTTAGTTTAGATTTTTTTTTCATAAATCATTTCCTCAAACAAGGGTACTTTTAAAATATCAACTTCATCACGGATAATCATATTTAGAAACTTCTTCCATTTCTTTGAAAAGTTTGTTTTATAATATAAACCAAATAAATGTTTAAATAAAAAATATTTACTTACACCTGAGTTGATTTGGTTAATTGAATATTTTAAATATACTTCTAAGATAGTTTTTTTATCAAAAAAAGACATTGAGTTAAAAATTTTATGTTCTATATTGATAAGGAACATAGGATCATCATAAATCTTTCTACCAATCATTATTCCATCAAATAAGTTTGAATAATGAATTACCTCATCCATAGTTTTAATTCCTCCATTCAAAATTATAGAAAGGTTCGGGAATTCCTGTTTAACCTTCAGAGCATCATCATATCTGAGGGAAGGTATACTTCTATTCTTTTTTGGGCTTATTCCTTTTAGGATTGCATTTCTCGCATGTAAAAAGTAAGTATTACATCCTGCATTAGATGTTTTATGAATAAACTTGTGTAATAAATCTAAATTCTCATCATAATCAAGCCCTAATCTAGTTTTAATAGAAACAGGTAAAGAACAAGATTCTTTAATTGCTTCTACAATCTCAGCAACTTGGTTTGGGTAATTCATTAAGCATGCTCCAAACTTGCCTTTTATAACTTTATTACTAGGACATCCTATATTTAAGTTAATCTCACTAAAACCTTGTTCTTGAATAATCTTTGAACATTTCATGTACTTTTCAGGATCAGATCCTGCTAACTGTATCGTAATAGGATCCTCATAATTATGAACCTTTATTCTATTTCTATTAGAATGGAGAAAAGTATCACAAGTAATCATCTCGGTATAAAGATGGATATTTTTTGATAGGATTCTTATAAAAGTACGGAAATGTTGATCTGTTCTACCAACCATTGGAGCTAAATATATTCGTTTCTTTGTCATGCTAGGTTATTCTATTAAGTAGACTATTTTATATTTTATTTTGTATTAATGCCATGATTGAAATAGATAAAAATCAATTAACTGCTTTAATTTTAGCTGGTGGAAAATCCTCCAGAATGAAAGGCATTGATAAAGGCCTTATGCAGATTAATAATAAATATGTAATACAACATTTATACTCTTTAGCTCAAAATTTTTGTGCTCATGTTTTAATCAATGCTAATAAAAACTTAGAAAGCTATGATGGTTTTGGTTATAAAGTATGTATGGATTCAATAAGTGGGTATCTAGGTCCATTAGCTGGAATGTATACAGGTTTAAAGGAGTCTAGTACAGAATATTTAATTACTCTGCCATGCGATGGTCCATTTATTAACGAATCTTACTTCAAAAAAATGATATTATTAGAAAGTGATTCTGATATTAATGTTGCGTTTGATGGAAAACGATTACAACCTGTGTATTGCCTCATAAACAAGTCCTTGCTTGGCAATCTTGAGAGGTTTTTGCAATCAGGAGGAAGAAAAATTGATAAATGGTTTGAATTATGTTCAGTCAATTATATTGACTTCTCAAACAATAAAGATCTGTTTATAAATATTAATAATGAGGAAGATTTGAATCAACATAAAGAAAAAATTGAAAATATTTTAAATAAAAATGAATAGTAAAAATAAAAGAATAGCTTGGGGGATAACAGGGTCCGGTCATTTTTTAAAAGAATCAATGGAGATTATTAATTCTTTAGACAATATAGATTTGTTCTTGAGTAAAGCAGGAGAAGAGGTTTTAAAATGGTATGGTTATAAGTTAAGCGATCTTAAAAAAAAGAAGATAAAGGTTTTTAAAGATGTGACTGCAAGTTCTGCTCCAGTAAGTTTATTTTATGAAGATGTTTATAAGGTTCTAATTGTTTCACCAGCAACATCTAATACAGTTGCTCAAATGGCTTATGGTTTCTCTGACAATCTGATAACAAATATTTTTGCGCAAGCTGGCAAATGTCATGTTCATTCAATTGTTTTAGCGTGTGACACAGAACCAGTAATTATAACGCCCGCTCCAGGTAAAATGGTGACGGTTTACCCTAGAGAGATTGATCTTAAAAATTATAAATTATTAAAAAAATTTAAAAATATTGATGTTGTCAAAAATATTGATGAATTAAATAAAGTACTAAAAAAATGGCGTTAAAAGAAAAAATTCTTTTTATTACGGGAAAACTTGCTGAAAGAAGTTTAAAGAGAGTTATAGATGAAATGGGAAAGCTTCCTTTTGAATATGAAATACGTAACTTAAGTATCAGCGTTGCATCATTATTGACAACACAAATGATAGAAAGAAGGATTGGAGATGTCTCTAACTTTGATAAGGTTATAATCCCAGGGAGGGCTAGAGGTGATATCTCAGCATTATCAAAAAAATTAAAAGTTGATTTTGTTCGTGGGCCCGAGGAACTCAAGGACTTGCCTAATTTATTTGGTAAAGAATCATTCAAGCACGATTTATCACAATATGAGGTTTCTATATTTGCTGAAATTACTGACGCACCAAATATGAGTCTAGAGCAGATTGTAAATCAAGCAAATTTTTATAGAGATAATGGGGCCGATGTAATAGACATTGGGTGTTTACCAAATATTAAGTTTGAACATTTGGAAGAAGTAGTGCAGGAATTAAAACGGTTAGATTTTTTTGTAAGTGTCGATTCTCATAATGATAAAGAGCTAATCAGGGGTGGTAAAGCAGGAGCAGATTATATTTTGAGCATAAAGTCAGATAATTTTAAAATCTTAGATCAAGTAGATTCGTACCCTATTCTTATTCCGCTAGATGGAAAACTAGATGAATTATATAAAATTATAGATAAATGTATTGAACAAAAAAGAACTTTTATAGCTGACTCTATCCTAGATCCTATTAATTTTGGATTTACAAAATCTATTTTAAGATATGCTGAGTTAAGAGAAAAATATCCTGATATACATATCATGATGGGTTCTGGTAATTTAACAGAACTATCTCATGCTGATACAACTGGTCTTACTCTATTATTGATGGGTATAACTTCAGAATTAAAAATAAATCATATTTTAACCACACAAGTTAGTGATCATTGCAAAACAGTTATAAAAGAGACTGATATAGCACGCAGAATACTTCACGCATCAAGTGTGAGTAATATGACGCCCAAACATATAAGCAATAATTTACTAACAACTCACGAAGACAAGCCTTTTAAATTTTCTTATGATGAGGTTGTAGAATTATCAAAAGATATTAAAGACCCTAGCTATAGAATTATGGTTACAGATGAAGGAATTCATGTTTTCAACAGAGATGGGTTTGAAACTGCAAAAGACCCTTTTGACTTTTTCAAAAATCTTAATGTTGATAATGATTCCGGTCATGCCTTCTATCTTGGTGTCGAACTAGCAAGAGCACAAATTGCATATCAATTAGGTAAATTCTACTCTCAAGATGAAGAATTATCCTGGGGCTGTTTAGTTGAAAAAGAAGATGATGATAAAATGTCTTTTAAACCTACTGGATCAACATATAAAAAGAAATGATACATGAAGTTATAGTAACTACTAAATCTAATGACGGTGAAGTGCATATTGCCCCAATGGGAATTAAAATGAATCAGCAGGAAGTTTTTGTTTCCCCTTTTAAACCATCAAAAACATTAGTGAATCTAATTTCACAAAAAAATGCTGTAATAAATTTTACGGATGATGTAAGAATATTTGCAGGCATAATTTGTGGAATAAAAAAAGATTGGCCCTTAATTAATCTTAATACCACAGATATTCCAAGACTAGAAAATGCAAATACTCACTTTGAAATTTCTGTAATAGATATAATTGATGATGAAGTCAGGCCTAAAGTTATATGCCAAATCTTAAATAAAAAAATCCATAGCCCTTTCTTAGGTTTTAACAGAGCTCAGTTTTCTGTCATTGAAGCTTCTGTTTTGGTTAGTAGATTAGGACGTATATCCTTAGATAAAATTTTAAAAGAGATTGAATATCTAAAAATAGGTATAGAAAAAACTGCTGGTGATAGGGAAAAGGAAGCCTGGAACTGGATAGAAAATAAAATTGCTGATTATAGAGAAAAATAATGACTGGTTTTCTTGCAAGTATTAAGAATATTGATGAGGCAAAAAAAATTAGTAATGCAAAAATTGATATTGTTGATTTAAAAAATGTCGATGATGGTGCTCTTGGCTTTGTTGGCTTAGATATTATTAATAAAGCTAAACAAACCTTACAGAATCATAAAATTAGTGTGACCTTAGGCAATAATAGGAATCCAAACAATCCAGAAACAGTTTCAATATTATCTAAGATCATAAATCAGAAAATTGAATATATAAAAATTGGCTTATTTGACAAAACTATGATTGATGAGCATAAGCTACTATTAGAGAAATTTTCTTTTACACAAACTAAACCTATTTGTGTTCTATTTGCAGATAAAACATTTGATTTAGATATAATGCGGGATCTTATTAATATGGGCTATCAAGGAATTATGATTGATACAGTTAATAAGGATTCTAAATCTATGACTGAAATCTTAAAACCTTCGGAAATAAAAAAATTTATATCAATAAATAAAAAAAATAAAACGCTTTGCGGGTTATCTGGCTCACTCAAGATTAGTGATATTAATAATCTTAAAAGATACGATCCAGATTTCCTAGGCTTCCGTGGGCAATTATGTTCAAATCATACTGATAGAAGCGAGATTGATATTAACTTATTGAAACAAGTTTCATTAGCTATAAATTCAAGTGGTGCTTGATTTGAGAGCATTTATAATTGGATTAACTTTATCTAAAGTTTCTTGAAATTCTGATTTAACATTAGAATCATAAACTATACCTCCGCCACCCCAGAAATAAAGATGTTCTTTATTTGCAATAATAGTTCTAATAGCAATATTTAAGTCTACCTTATCATTAAAACTAATATAACCAATTGACCCACAATAAATACTTCTTCTATTTGGTTCAAGTTCATTAATTATTTGCATAGATCGTATTTTTGGAGCACCTGTGATTGATCCTCCAGGAAAACAGCCTCTTATTAATTTAAAAACATCACTCTTTTTTGATATCTCACCTTCTATGGTGCTAACTAAATGATGCACATTTGAAAAAGTTTCTATTTCAAAAAGTTTTTTTACCTTTATAGAGCCGAAATTACAGTTTCTGCCTAAATCATTTCTCAATAAATCAACTATCATAAGATTTTCAGCTTTATCTTTATTTGAATCAACAAGTTCTTTTTTTAATTGAGAATTTTTTTGTTTGTTTTGATGTATTGGTCTAGTGCCTTTGATAGGTTTTGTTTCTACACGATTATTTTCTATTTGCAAAAATCTTTCTGGAGAATAACTTAAAATTTTAACAAATGGGAAATTCATATATGAAGAGTATGGAGCTTTGTATTTTGTCAAAACCTTCTTAAATATTTCCCAGGTATCTCCTTTATATGAAAGAGAAAATCGTTGTGCAAAATTTATTTGATAACAATCTCCTTTTTCAATATAGGATTTTATGGAATTAAATTTTTCAACATATTCTTCATAACTTAAATTAGATTCAAACTGTGAATGAATAGAAAATTCACGTTTTTTGATTAATGAAAACTTTTTCTTCTTAAAGTTTTTTATAATCTCTTTTATTAAATTATTCTCAGTAGTGTATATCAAAATTGACCTTTTTAATTTATGATCAATTATTATTGACCAATCATAAATACCAAATGCCATGATTGGAGTATTATCGGTATCAACTCCAATAGGCTTAACTGATTCATATTTATTTCCCAAGTCATATGAAAAATATCCTATAGCGCCTCCGGAAAAAGGTAAATCAGTATGATTACTAGAAAAAGATTTGTTCATTATATTTTTAAGTACATCTATAGGGTCGTCTCTAAAAACTTTTTTAGAACCATTGGTTTCAACAATTGTTGCGTTTTGATATGCGATGATCTTTTTAATTGGACAGCAGGAAATAATATCATATTTTTCTCTATCAAATACATCAAAATTGCTACATAAAAAAACTGACCAATCTTGGTCTTTCAAAAAATCAAAGATTTCTAAAGTGTTGCTGTAATAATCAAATTCAATCTTATTCATTTCTTAACTTAAATAATGTACTTATAGAGTAAGCTGGTGCAATATCTGATGGCAAGAATAATTGCTTGCTACCACCTTGACAAAAACTGTTAAAATCTTTATAACTCATTTTAATTTTTTTAGAAATCTCTTCAATTAAAAAACTTCCTATTCCAATTCCAATAATATTTACTGATTCTTTACTTTGGAAATGCTGCTGTAATGTATGAGTAATTTTTTGCATAAGATAATTTTTTTGAGATAATTTTATTTTCTTAGCTAGATTTATCACTATTCTTTCATTTTTTGAATGGTAGTCGAAGCCTATTATACGAGAAAATCTTACCAAACTGTTTCTATAGGACTTGTTTTTAGAATCACAATTCTCTGAATAATCAATTTTTGGTTTTATATCTGATAAAATTCTATATACATCAGACATATTGGAAAAATTTTCTGGTATTATAGAAAATTTCTTTTGGCCACTATATATTTCTTTTGTAACAGCATGTATTGGTGTTCTTAATATACCCATATATATCAATTCTGATGATTGTAGTCTCGAAAAATCACTATAATTTTTATTAATGCAGACACCTTTTTTTATAACTATAATATCTGTTGTTGTTGATCCAACATCAACTGCAATTGCATTATTTACTTTTGTTTCAAGAAACTTTGCAGTTGCAAACCAGTTTGCTGATGATATAGATTCTGGATTGATTTTTTCACTAAGTTTAAAAAAAAATGGTTTCTTAGTAGAGAATACATAATTTTCTTTATTGATGTTTTTAAATATTTCTAAAATATGTTTAACTCCCTGATTCCTAGAATCAAAAATATCACACATTTCACCGGACATTGTTATAACATTTATTATATTGAATCCTCTCTTATATTTTCTACAAACAGAATGAAGTATTTTTTTTAATAAATCAGTTGATTTCCATAAGTTACATTTATATATGTTAAATGAAAAACTATTGGGTTTTATAGTAGACAACTTAATATGTGCACCTCCAATATCCCAACCTAAATATAAATTTTTGATTTTATTTGTTTTCATTTAAATTAATGCAAAATTTCTTTCCACTGATAATTCTTTTCTTTATTTTTTTTCCAATAATTAGATTAACAAGATTAATGCCTAAAGTCTCATTTAATCCAATATATGAAGTTGTTAGTCTTGGGTTTATTTCAACAACATATAAATCTTTTTTATTGATTATTATATCTATACCAATATACCCGTATAACTTTGGTAATATCAATTTTATCTTTTCTAATAAAGCATAAATTTTTACATCATCTACAATTTTGTCATTAACAATTATTTTATTTAATTTAATAAAGTTTTTTGTTATTTTTATGTCTTGTCTATTAATACTTAATAGATATAAATCATTTTGATCAAAGAATGCTGATATGCTATATGGTTTCCCATCGATATATGGCTGGACAATGTAATTCTTATTATAATCCTTAAAATCTTTCTTAGATGAGTTTTTAAAAATTTTAACAAAAGAACAACCTGCTCCGTATTTATCTTTGATAACTAATTTTTTTATTTTTTTTATTTTGTTTATCTCCTTAATGTTATATGTTGGTATGACATTTATTTTTTGATTAATAAACAAATTATAGAAAGATAGTTTATTTGATAAAGAAAGGATTGTTTGTTTATCAGAAATAATTTTATTTATTTTTTTTTCTTCTAAAAACTTAGTATATTTATATAGATTGAGATTCGTTTCAGGAAGTATTGGCAATACATAATCAAATTTTTTTAGAAAATTTTCATCATAGATCTTATTTGAATTCTGTTTATTTATAAGGATTGATTGTGGTCTAGCAAGATTCTTCAATCTTTCATCTAAGAAGAAGCTGAATGAAACCTCATCTGATATACTCAGATCGCTGTGAAGCCTCGATGTCATTAGTTTGGCTTCGTGTAGTAAAGTTGAACTTAAATCTTCATTTATTAAACCACCTCCTGTAACATATTCATATATTAGTATCTTAATCATAGATGGACATCATTCCCGTTATAGACATATTAGATAGTCAAGTAGTTACAGCTTTAAAAGGCGATAGAAACACATATAAAAAAATAAATCCTAAACTATACAATACCACAGAGCCTGTTGAAATAATTAGACATTTAATAGATATATATTCTCCAAAAACAATCTACATTGCAGATCTTGATGCAATAATGTTTAACAAAGTTAATCACAATCTTTTAATACAGATACTAAAAAAATTTTCAAAAGTTAATTTTTGGATAGACTCAGGGCTTAACAAGATTAAATTAGATAAAAATTATAATAATTACATCCCAATATTCTGTAGTGAAAAGGCAAAAGATTTTGAATTAAGTTCAGAAAAATTCAAAAACCATATTTGTTCAATAGACTATAAAAATGGAATTATAGGACCGAAATCTATTTATAGATGTATAAAAACACATCCAAAAAAAGTAATTATAATGGATTTATCAAGAGTTGGTACAAAATTAAAACCAAACTTTCATGTAATAAAAAAGTTTATTACAAAAAAATACAAAACTGAATATTACGTTGCTGGGGGAATTAGATCAATGTTAGATATAAAGTTTGTAAAAAATCTAGGAGCTAGTGGCGTTCTTGTCTCTAGTTTATTATCAATGAACAAACTCAGGAAATTTAGCTTCCTAAAAGAAAGAGCCAACCGAGCTTGAAACACGGTTGGCAATTCTCATAATTGTTATTTTGGTGAAAATGGATGTTGAGTAGATTTTCCTGCTACAACTTCTCCAGCACTAGGTTTACCAGCAACAGCATTTTTTATTGCCATTTTGGTAGCTTCATAGTTGTAATCATAGATTCTAGTATCATCACTTGCATCCCAGTGAATAAATACACCTACGCAGATAAAAATATCCTCGGCTTCTTTTTCTGGAATTGTTCCATCTTCAACACAATCAGTTACAGCTCTTGCTACAGCTGCTTGTGCAGGACCAAACATTTGTACTGCTTGTTTTGCACCTTTTATTGTTACTTTATTAAACATAACTGTGCTTGGTTTACACTGTAAATTAGGTGCAACCACTGCTAATAGCGATGTAAATCCATCTTTGTTATTACATAGTGAATTACAAAACGCATCTTCTACTGCTGATCCACGTGGACCCATTAGTAAGTCAATATGTGAAATTTCATTATCACCACCTTCGGTAACAACTAGAGCTTCACCTACTAACACTTTATCAACTACTGCCATTATTATCTCCTGTGTTATTTATTGGGCCTCAAGCTTTAATTTCTAATCACAAATTTGAGCGCATAATCCAACTTCAAGTATCCTTGAAAATTTTTTTTATCATCAAACCTGCGACAAGTAAGTCTGCTGTCGTCCCCGGATTAATTCCCTGTTTTTTATATTCATAATCAAGTTCTCTCAAACGCTTGTTGAACGAATCTTGATTAATTCTCTCCGTAACTAATATTTTTAGCAAATCATTGGCTTGATTACTAGTCTTTTTTGCTATTTTATGCCCAAATTTCCTCTGAATATGAGAATCTGGTATATTTCTTAGTATGTCTAAAAACGTCAGAGAAAGGGACAAACTAAGCGATTTATAACGATTCTGATAGCTATTTAGGCATGGCACCACAAAATCTAGAACATCTTTAAACATATTAGTGTATTGATAGGCAATCCTGTCATATTTTGATGAATATTTCATAATCTCCAAGAGCCCAATATCAGGTAATGTACGTGTATCATATTGTTTACTCTCACCTAAGCCGCCTGGGTTTACGAGGTTAATGGCTTGGCAGATTGCTATGGTATCAGCTGATGTAGCATTCTCTAGAGTCAAGCTTAAACCCTTTTTTAGAGGGTACTCTTTATAACATATAAGAGAGTGAATTAAAGGCGCACAGGTTAGAATAATTCCTAAATTAGTATTTTTTTTTATAAACTTAGATGTCTCTTCGATAGAAAGAAAAATCCGATTACCAAGATTCAGATCTTCAAGGAATAAATGTTTGCAGCTATGTTCCGAGCTCTTTAAATAATCATCAGAATCAGTATCTTCATGAGGAGCATTGATGTATACATTGCCAGGTTTTATAACTTCAATGTCTTTCATACAAGCAAAAAGATATGCATCTTTTAATAAAGCATACTTAGCTCCAGAATCAATTTCAGGATAATTAATGCTTTTATACATTACTTAGAAACAGGTTTGATAGACAGACCTTCTTCATGTCTTGATGCATTAAGAAATGCATTAACTATTACATCAGCGATATTTTCTTTATTGATAGATTGCAATCCTTTCCATGCTGGGATTCCATTGACCTCAATAATAAAAAATTTATCTTTTTGTTTAATAATGTCTATTCCACATAACGGTAAATCAGCAATTTCTGAAGCTAATAATGCAGTCTCAGCCATTGTCTTGTCTAATTTTATCGGCACACATTTAGCACCTTTTGAGAAATTATTAATATACGATTTTCCATATCTTATCATCGAAAAAATTTTAGTTTTGTCCATACTTTTTACAATAAGAACTCGGTAATCATGGAATGGTTCAGTATTTAAAAATTCTTGTAAATAATAAACATTACTTACATTATTAATAGAATCTAAATCTTCCAATCTTTCAATTTTTTTTATGTTATTTCCTTGAGACCCAAAAATTGGTTTATATATTAATCTATATTCTTTTAATAGTTTACTCACGAGATTCTTCGTTTCCCTTTTACCTCTGATTACCCAAGTTTTTGGTGTATTTATATTTTTATGATTAAGTAAAGCGGTTGTTAAAGATTTATCTACCGTTAATTCAATATTCTCTGCAGTATTAATTACATTTGCACCTTTCATTTTAAATATCTTCAAAATATTTAGGTACGTTACAATTTCCTCTAAAGTACCATTTGGTATAAATCTGACTATTACATCTGTAACATTATTTAATTCTTTATTGTTGTGAAATATTTTATTTTCATTATTCATGAAAGATAAGGTCAGTTCAGTTAAATCATAGGATTCAACTGTTACTTTTTTTCTTAGAAAAGATTCTTGTAATTGATTGAAATGCCAACCCTTCTGATCAGTTAATATTAAAACTTTTCTCATTTAGCAAAAGATTTATCTATCAACTCTGAATTGATTTTTCCATTTCTAAAGGTGTTTCCAGTCTTGATTGATGTCACTATTACATAGGCTGGGCTAAAAAGCATTTTGTCAATTTTATAGAAGTCATACTTGTATTCTTTAAAAACTTCAGCAAATGGTTTTCCATAATCACTAGAAGTTAAACTGGGTAATCTTTTTGCGAGTTCATCAGCCTCATCATCTGGAACATCAACGAACAAATGTACTTTGCCTCCATATAAAATAGCATCATTAGTTCTTCCCATTCCATTCAAAAAATCTGGAGCAGGCGGAGGTAATGGTGCTGAACCAAACCCATCTACAACTTTATCTAAAGGAAAGCCAAGTTCGTGAAGTTTATGCATACCAACTTCTAGAACACGGCCAACAATTTGCACGCAGCCAGAAAGCGACTTTGTTGGAGTTAAGATAATAGTAAGATTCTTCTCGCTAATGTTGCAATCATTAACTATTTTATCAATAATTTCTTGAGGAGGCGTGCTGTCTACTTCCATAATTGCAACAGTTGAAAAAAATTTATCCTGATAACCTAAATCTTTAAACAATTCTTCTTTGCACGCTAATGAACGACAAGGTCCTGAGCCAAGAGCATTAAAATTCTCTTCATCTTTCACATGGGAAAGGCTCCAACCAGCATATTGACTCGCAAGGCAACTTAAAACTGGATTAGTGCTATGTACATCTATTGATAAAGGCCAGTTTTCAAAAGTATTGTTCATAGACAATGATACAGTTCCCAAACCACCCATACATATTTCAGTTATTAATCTTCCTGATTCAAGGCAACCTTTATGACTAATGCCAGCATCAATTAATTTGGCGCCACCAGAACTTGTTGTCATTCCAAGATTTAGTTGATCTATATTTTCAATTAATTCTTCAACAAGCGGTTTTGTGATTTTATTTATGCTTACCTGATCTGTCATATCTAGATGTCTATATCATAACAGTTATACTGCTTCGTTGTCATACTAATTTTTTTCCTTAATGAGCTAACTAGCGTAGATGGTGAGTTAGAGGAAAAATTTATTGTAAAGATTGGATTGTCTTTTTTTATGATTTCACCTTCCTTTGGTAGATTCGTTATAGATGAGTCACCTTTTATTTTGTTATGAAATTTAAAATTTTCCCTACTAAACATATATACAAAACCATAGAATTTTTTAGGATAAGAATAGGTGTTATTTATTTCAGAATTTTTAAGATTTATTTGTGATTTCATCAAATCATTAGTTAGTAATTCGTTATATATCTTAAAAGTTGATGTAATTCTTGGATTTATATCAATAACAAATACTTTATTATCATATATTTTGAAATCTATGCTGTTATAGCCTTGCAAACCAATCAGCGATGAAAATATTTCAGTTGATTTTTCAATCTGATCAAATATTTTAATTCTTTTAATATTCATAGCTCCTGCATGTATAAATGGATTAGTAGAATAATCTTTCAACGTAAATAATTTATTAAAACCTAGTAAAGAAAATTTATTCTTATTTATGAAAAAAGATATAGAAAATGTTGACCCAGGAATAAATTCTTGATAATAAATATCTTCTACATTTTGTTTAGTAAAATTGACATGTAATCCTCCATAACTTTGTATTGGTTTTACAACAGTTTTAATATTAGAAGGAAGTGGAGAAAAACTTGTTCTAGGAATTTGTAAACCGCTTATATTCAATGCTTTTTCAACATTTAATATATCATTACAATATTCAAGAACTTCTAAAGGATTGCCTTGCACATCTACTTCAGAGTGTAATGTTGTGTAAATATCAGGTTTATCTTCTAACCCAGAACCATATATTAATTTCACTAATTTGTGATTCTTCCGTATTTTTTTTATGAAATTTTTTAGAAATTTTAGTTTAGCAATTTTATTTAGACTATTTTGATTAAAACTATCAATACAAAAGGTTTTATATCCAAGTTTTTCTGCCTGTGTTGCTAAATATTCTGCATGGGTATTTATTATTAATACAGCCTTACGCATTCTTCTGTGCAAATTCAAATGCATGCTCAAAATTTAGATAAACTGGCTTATCTGTGTTACACATTAGTTTGAGACATTCATGTTGAGCTTTGTACTTTACGTTTCCAATTGCTAGCGCGCCAATTCCATAACAATCTGATGCTGAGTCTTTCATTTTTACAACATTATCACTAACGTCAACACCAAATATTCCTGATGGAGGAACTGCGTTTGTATCAGCACAAATTTTTAATGATTTTGAATTTTTTACTAAATCTTTATTCATAATCTCTATTCCTGGTGCTGCTGTTCCAAAAACTATGTCAGTATCCAACAAAAGAGATTCTTTATCGGCATCCAAGCCTACATTAACATTCGACGATTTATATCTTTCCTTACAAAGATTAACAACTTTTTCAGTTCTTTCTGCATTTCTTCCAACTATGTACACATTTGCACCCGCATTTGCAGTAATAACGGCTGAAACTATTCCTACTGGTCCAGTTCCTCCCAAAATAGCAATCTTAGTGTCTGCAAGTGTAAGGTTAAATTTTTCTTTAAGAGCTTTTTCAGTAACAGCAACCATCCCAGCAGCAGTTGTAAATGCGCCACTTGGGTCAGCAAAGACTGAAACTTCAAATGGCGGGACCATTGATTTCTTTGCTTCATCAATCATATCCATTGCCATGTGACAATCTCTTCCCCCAAAAAAAATTCCTGTTCGTTTTAATGCGGAAGTTGATCTAGAAAAGATGGCATCCTGTACTAAAGTCTGAACTTCTTCCATCTCAACAGCAGTGTAAGGGATTATAGAATTCCATCCTGCATCATAAGCCATATTGGCATCAAAAGGGCTTACATTTTTTTCCGGTGTTATCATATGCAATAAATAAGGCTTTTCCATAAATTCTCCCGATATTTAAATATTTTTTATCTTGTAGCCAGAATTTCTAGCGCTGGCAATTTCATATGTAAGATTATTATACATACTAAATTTAGTATTTATAATTTTAATCACCTCTTTAGCAGAAGGCAATGATTCTGTGAATATATATGAAAAAGGACCCCATGAACTTTGGCCAATACCCAAGGTTTTAGATTTTGATATATATTTCACAACTCTAGAAATTTCATTGCTGACAAATAAATCTTTTTGTTTTTTCTTATAAAACTCCACGGTCAATTTTTGGAAAAGAGAAATATTCTTTGCAAAGCATGAAAAATCTTTGTATATGATCGATGGAATTATTCCTCTCAAGACAACCTCAGACAATTCAGAAGAAATGCTCTTTAAAACCTTTTTACTCCTGAAAAACTCTTTTTCTCTATCTCCAGAGACTCCTTTTAATGTTTTATCAGATAATAGAACTATCTTCCAATTGCTTGGAAATTTCTTTCTTAATAAGATCTGGGGTTGTTGATTAATTTTCTTGCAGGTGTCTACTATGAAACCACCCTTTTCAAATATTCCTATCCCAGTTCCTGATCTTAATCCTCTATTAAATATCTTTACTATCTTTTCGGTATTTAGATTGAGTCCTAATAGTTTAGAAACTCCTTTGCCTAAACATAACGCAGTTTGAGTACCTGATCCTAACCCTACATGCTTTTTCATCTCATTTTCTAAAATAATTTTCATTTTGCATTTTTTGCCAATTGAGTTTAGATATTTTTCTAATGGTTCTAGATATTTTTTTGAAATGTTTGATTGAGGTCTGTTTGTTTTACTAATTTTAATTAATGTTTTATAGCGATTTATTGCTAGACCCATACTTCCATAAGAATAACCATAAGTCTTTTCAATTCCAAAAAAACCTAAGTGTAATCGTGCTGGGCTAGAGATAACTAGTTCATCCGTCTTCTTTCTTGAATCTCTTTTCATAAAACATAAACTTGAGGTGTCTATTCTATACCTTTTGAGTGTAAAGTAACATGTTTATAATGTAGAATGTACATATAAGCAAGCCATATGAAGAAGAATATTACTGAAGAAATTACATGTCCATTCTGTCCACTTCTCTGCGATGATGTTAGCATCACTCATGACAACAAAAAATTTAAAGTAAACAATCTTAAAAATAAAGAATGTATAAAAAAATTTGAATCTTTTAATATAAATAGTAAAAGTGTTTTAGTCCCAAAGATTAAAAATAAAATTTCATCTTTTAATGATGCTATTTTAAATTCTAAATTATTAATCAAACAAGCAAATGAAATTGGAATTCTTAATAGGGGCGCAGATGTAGCTTCAATAAGATCTGCAATCAATTTATGCTCTCAAATCAATGCAAATTTTGATCATGTTAACAGTAAATATTTTTTTGATAATATGAATATCGTGCAAAGAAGCGGCTTCATCGCTACTACATTAATGGAAGTAAAGAATAGAGCAGATACTATTTTAGTATTTGGCAATAATGTTTTTAATAAAGCTCCAAGATTAATAGAAAAAATACTGTCCCCTAAATCTAGTTTATATACAAGAAGAAAGGCTCGTAAAATATTCTTAATTGGGGAGTTTTCTCAAAAGAATATAAATGATTTGAAAAAACACCTGCAAGTTACATATATAAAAATAAAACTAAACAAAATACCTCAATTTTTAGAATCTATAAATTTGAATAAAAATAACTATAAAATGAATGTATCAAAAAAGATATTAACTGCACTCAAATTGTCTTTGCGTAAATCAAAATACATAACTGCAATCTATTCATCATCAGATTTTTATACAACTGGCATATCTGGGAGCATAGTTAATTCTATTACACAGTTTATCTGTGATCTCAACACAACTATTAGAGCTGCTTGCCTGCCCATTGCTGGCAATTTAGGTGATGCATCTAATAATCAGGTGGCAACTTGGTTAACTGGTTTTCCTGTCAGATTTAAAGGTGTTAATGGAATTTTCAAACATGACAGAGAAGCATATGATGTTACAAAGCTAATTGAGAATAATGAGATTGATTTGGCAATACATTTCAATTCATTGTCATTGGATAAAATTAAACTTAATAAAAAAATAAAAAATATTGTGATAGGTCATCCCCAAACATCTTGTACTTCTCCTCCAGATGTATTTATACCGATAGGTATACCTGGAATTGATTCAAGCGGAATAATGTTTAGAACTGATAATGTTGTTTCAATGCCTTTAAAATCTTTTAGGAATTTAAAAATACCTCTTCTTAATCAAGTAATAGATAAAATGGTATAAATGTTATGATTGTTGAATTAAAAAATGCTAATGTTTTTGATCCTCAAAATAAAATATTTAATAAGAAAAAAAATATTCTTATTAAAAATGGAAAAATCATTAATAAGGTTGAAAGTGGAGAAAAAATTATTAAATCCATAAATTGTAAAGATAAAATTGTTATGCCAGGGGCAATTGATTTACATACTCATATAGGCGGAGGAAAAGTTAATATTGCAAGGCTCATGTTTCCAGAATTTCATGATGAATTTTTGGATAAATATGACACAACATCAATTACTACTCCATCCACTTTAAAAACTGGTCTTAGGTATATTGAAATGGGATACACAAGTTGTTTTGAGCCAGCATTACTGCCAATTAATGCAAGGCAAGCTCATTCAGAAATGGCAGACATACCTTTTATTGACAAAGGAGGTTATGCGCTTCTTGGTAATGATGAGTTTTTTTTAGGACTTCTTGCAAAAAAAACCAGTCAATCTGTTATCAATGACTATGTTGCTTTTATTTTGAATGCTACACAATCAATTGGCATTAAAGTTGTCAATCCCGGTGGCATTAACGCATTCAAGTTTAATCAGCGATCTTTAAATGTTGATGAAAAATCTAAACACTATAATGTAACTCCGAGAGAGGTTGTCACTAAATTATCAAAAGCTATACATGATTTAGGTGTACCACATCCATTACATGTGCATGCAAGTAACTTAGGAATTCCTGGAAATTATCTTTCAACAATTGAAACAATAAAAGCTGCAAATGGATTACCTATACATGTTACCCATATACAATTTAATAGTTATGGTAATAATGGTGATAAAAGATTTTCATCTGCTGCAGTTGAAATTTCGGAATATATAAACAAAGTTGAGAATTTAACTGTAGATGTTGGTCAGATAATGTTTGGTCAAACAGTTACAATGTCAGGAGACAGTATGGCTCAACATAGAAACCATTCTCATGCCCATCCGAAAAAATGGATGTGCATGGATATTGAATGTGATGCTGGCTGTGGTGTTGTTCCTTTTAAATATGAAGACAAAAATTTCGTCAATGCATTACAATGGGCAATAGGCTTAGAAATATTTCTTTTAACTGAAGATCCATCAAAGATATTCTTGACTACGGATCACCCAAATGGAGGACCTTTTACATCTTATCCACACTTAATTAAATTACTTATGGATAAAAGTTTTAGAAATGATATTTTAGAAACTTTACCAAAAACAGTACAAAATCATACAATCCTAAAAAGCTTAAAAAGAGAATATACATTAAATGAAATAGCTATTATGACACGTTCAGCCCCTGCAAAAATATTGGGTTTAGAAAAGAAAGGTAATCTCTCTGCTGGCTCTGATGCAGACATTACAATATATGATAAAAAAATCAAAGATATAGAAGAATTGTTTGCGCATCCATCAATGGTTTTCAAAAATGGAGAAATCGTGGTTGATAATGGAAAAATTAAAAAATATATTTGGGGTAACACACAAACTGTAAAACCAGATTATGATAAGTCCATTGAAAAGAGCCTGAAAAGATTTTTTGATAAGTATCATACAATGAAGTTAGAAAACTATATAATTAATGATAATGAAATGGAAGAGCAAATAGGTAGTGCAGTGAGAGTTAATAATTGTAAACATGAGAGAAAAAATTGATTTATCGTGGTTTAAAAATTGACGATACATTTGCTGAAGCATTTAATATGAAGGCAAGCAGAATTATTGTCACTGCAGATAATAAAAAATGGGCAAAAAATGCGTGTATATCATTTACTGGATTTGCCACGTCAGTTATAGCTTGTGGAATTGAAGCAGGTATAGAAAAAGAATTAAATTCTAATATGACTCCAGATGGACGACCAGGTTATTCGAT
>MDSY01061288.1_pt1 | contig 23240 bp, 19 predicted proteins | sample 811131 | NCBI WGS metagenome assembly MDSY01 (sample SAMN05326643, study PRJNA326480) | marine metagenome | isolation source: seawater | place: Atlantic Ocean: South West | collected 2010 | reverse complement strand
CTTGCAAGCTGAAAAACGTGAAAATATTCGTGTAAAACTGTTTTAAAATCATCTTGAGGAAGAGTATCAAACAAATTATCAAAACCAAAAGGATATGAACTTTGTAATAAATGAAGACCCCACTGAAAACCTCCATTATGTCCTGCGTTAGATTGTGGCTCGCCAGTTAAAATCACATTTTCTCCAATTTTTTGATAAGATATGCTCGAATAACTCAATGACTCATCTGTTTCTCTAATTAAGCAATCTGATAGATTCCATTGATTCAAATCCACTCGTCTTTGACAAAGCTTATTTATCAGGTCTAATGCAGCTTGTTTATCAACACCAAAAACTCCATATTCTACAGGGCCATATTTACCAAACTCATCAGCAGCAGTTTTTAAAGCAAGGTTTATTCCATTAACTACATTCTCTGATAAGTCTGAAGCAAAAAAAGCATTTGGATAAAAATCAACAATTTGTTCAGTGTAATCTGTATTCTTATCATAATTAAATATTTCAGGGTCATTAATTACATCTGTTGTATTAATAGGAATTACTGGTTCAGGGATTGCAGTTTGATCAGTATTAGTTGATGGTTGTGTTTCTTCATCTGAAGAACAACTAAACACTAATAAAAGTAAGATTGCAAAAATTGATTTTTTCATTTTAATCTAAGTTTATGATTAATTTTTTTGCGAATATAGAAAAGCTTATCAAACAAACAAGTGCAGAGTTTTAAATATTTTTTTTAATCTGTCTGTTTTCCATTACACTAGTAAAACCTTCTAAATCATCAAAAGACTTCAGATAATGAAAATAAGCTTTAAAAATAGTTTTGTACTTGTATTAATAAATTAGATTAAAATGAATTGGTTAAAGAAAATATACCTTACACTGAATGAACGGGAAGATAGAAATATAAAATTTAGAAAGGAATTGCAGTATCTACAAAAGGAGAATTTTCTAATTAGATTTAGCTTCTAAATATAAGAAAATTAAAGTTAATGAATCTTTTTTAAGAATTTATTGGTTCTACTTTTTTGTCTTTTTCAGAATTAATAAATTCCATTTCATTTTCATTCCATTCGGCGTTTGTAGAAACCTTTTTTATTTGAGGATTATATTTAATTTCGAGGTATTTAAGGCGCTCGACGTTCGTTACTTTTACCTGTACAATAAAAGTATGTTGATGCTTGATGTCAAAAGGACTCAGGAACGTTTCGTAAGAATCCCAGATTACATTTCTTGTATACTCTACGTTAACAAATTTTTCTTCAATAAAGAATTTTATTTTTTTATTTATCTCACGATTGTTCATCGGCTTAATCTCTCCATCAGGGTTAATTTCAAAGTTGTTGTGCTCAGTAATGAAATCTTCAATGGTTACTTTAGTTTCTTGTGCAGAAGTTTCTGCAAATTGTAAAGTAAAAATACTAATTACAAGAAAGGATAAGAATTTTTTCATGGTATGTATGTTAATATATTGAGTCAAATATAAAAAGAAGTTTGACTTTTAGAGAAGATTTCTCTAGAAAACCGAACAAATCTCTTAGGTTTTAATTCTTATCCAAATACTGCACGATAAATATCATTACCATTAGCTAGAATTAAAACTGCTAAAAGGAGTAAAAATCCAAACATCTGTGCGTATTCCATAAAGCGATCATTAGGCTTTCTTCCACTAATAATTTCATAGATTAAAAACATAACATGTCCACCATCTAAAGCTGGTATAGGGAGTATATTCATAAATGCAAGAATGATCGATATAAGAGCAGTACTAGACCAAAATCCTCTCCAGTTCCACTCTGCTGGAAATAGATTCCCAATGGCAGCAAACCCTCCTACTTGGCTCACTCCTTTTTTTGTAAATACATATTTAAATTGAGCAGCATAATCATGTAATGTCCAATAGGTATATTTAAATCCTTCTGAAATACTTTGCGACAGATCTAAGTCTACATGGGTAAATTCTACTTGTATAGATTCGTTGTCAAAGCCTACCCCTATAGTACCGTCTTCACGAGGTAAAACGGTTTGAGTTATTATTTGATTATTATTTCTTTTTAATTCAATTTGGATGGTGTCGTATTTTTGTTCTGTCAAATGAGCTAGTAAAAACGACCAGCTATTTATTTCTACACCATTCGTTTTTATAATAACATCGCCATTCTTCATTCCAGAAACTTCAGCGGGCGAATTAGGAACAACAACTATTTTGGCAGGAAGTAGAATAGTGAAAGGCTGTATATCCCCTGATTTAAACATTTGAGATCCAAAATCTTCAGGAATCGAAATGATTTCCTTTAATCCATTCGGATGTTGAACTAACACTTCTTCAACCGACCTCATAAATAAAAATCTATTAATGTCTTGAACCACATCAAGTGATTGACCGTCTACTTCTAAAATTTTATCTCCATCTTCAAAACCGATAGATTCTGCGAGTGCAGAAACTTGCATTCCATTGGGAACAGAATCGGAAGTGAGGGTTTCTTTTCCCCAAACAAAGTAAATCATCATGTAAATAAAAAAACCTAAAATCAGATTTACAATAACCCCACCCAACATAATAATTAAGCGTTGCCAAGCCGGTTTGGAGCGAAACTCCCATGGCTCTGGTGGAAGTTTCATTTGTTCCGTATCCATGCTTTCGTCGATCATTCCAGAAATTTTAACGTAACCTCCCAAAGGAAGCCATCCTATTCCATACTCTGTTCCTCCAATCTTCTTTTTAAATAAAGCAAATTTGACGTCAAAAAACAGATAGAATTTCTCTACTCGAGTTTTAAATAATTTAGCGGGTATAAAATGTCCTAGTTCGTGAAGAACCACCAAAAGTGACAAGCTTAAAAGCAGTTGTATTCCTTTTATAAAAATTGGGCTCATAAATAATTTTAAAAATAAAGAACAAAAATACTAATTTACTTGAGCTAAGACCAAATTGAACTGAACTTTAATTTCTTTTAACACAAAAAAACACTGTATCTTTACATTAATATTTTAGAATGAAGTTTTTTTTTGAAAAATACAAAATCTTTTTGAGTGCATTTATCTTGTTCTCGGTTTGCATTTTATTTTTGTTCTACAATGCCCTAAAACCCTCTCGTGTTCTGCCAATATATCAACCTGCAGAATTAAGTTTTGAATTGGTTGATAGTACTTTGCAACATATCAAAATAAAGCATCGAGTAGCAGATTTCAACCTAACAAATCAGAACGGGAAAAGCATATCTCAAGAAGACTATAAAAATAAAATTGTTGTTGTTGACTTTTTCTTTACTACCTGCCCATCCATATGTCCGGTCATGACAAATAACATGAGATTGATTCAAAATAAAATAAAAGTAGAAGATAACGTAAAGCTTCTTTCTTTTAGCGTTACTCCAGAAATTGATTCTGTCCCACAACTCAAAAAGTATGCAATTGAAAAAGGTATTTTAGATGCACATTGGAATTTACTTACAGGAGATAAAAAAGAAATTTATGCTCTTGCTAGAAAATCATATTTTGTTGTAAAAGAAGATGGTGACGGAGGTCCTTTTGACATGATTCATACTGAAAACTTTGTTTTGGTCGACCCTGATCGAAGAATACGAGGATATTATGATGGGACTAATGAAAAAGAAATAGAGATACTTTGGAGTGATATTCAAGTCCTTAAAAACGAGTATACAAAAGGCTCAGATTAAATCCTCAACTCTTTTTGGCTTCCCTTCGTTTTTTAATTACTTTTGCTTCTTTAAAATCATTCTAAGTAATGATCACTTTAGATCTCATTGAAAAAAACCACCGTGGAAGAATTGTAACGATCGATACAGATAAGTTGCCAATGAAACTTATAGAAATGGGGTGTTTACCTGGAAACGAAGTATATTTAAAACAGCATGCCCCACTCAAAGACCTTATGTACCTTGTAATTGATGGTTGTCATTTAGCAATTCGAACAGAAACTGCCAAAAATATAACCATAGAATTAATCTAGATGAGTAAGACCATTAATGTTGCACTGATAGGAAATCCCAACACAGGGAAAACTTCTGTATTTAATGCTCTTACGGGTCTAAATCAAAAAGTAGGAAATTATCCTGGAATTACAGTTGAAAAAAAGCAGGGGACTTGTCGCCTTAACCATACTACCAAAGCTCATATCATTGACTTACCTGGGACATACAGTCTCAATGCTTCATCAATGGACGAAAGTATTGTTATAGAATTACTTCTTAACAAGAACGATAAAGATTATCCGGATATTGCTGTGGTTATCTCTGATATAGAAAACCTAAAAAGAAATTTACTCCTTTTTACACAAATAAAAGACTTGGAGATACCGACAATCTTGGTAATCAATATGTCGGATCGTATGAAAAGTAAAGGAATTTCATTAAACATTTCAATGCTTGAAGAAAAATTAAAGACCAAAATTGCTTTGATTAGTACTCGAGAGAGTTTGAGCATTGATTTCTTAAAATCCTGTCTTTTGGAATACAGATTGCTGTCTAAAGAAAAGTGTATTGATATCCGTTTAATAGATCAGGCCTATTTTGGAAATCTTGAAAAAGTTTTTCCCGATCAGTCACTTTACAAATTATGGTTGGTAATTACCCAAGATGTAAATTTTGCTAAACTGGATCGGAATAAAGTTGAAGATGCAACTAAATATAAAACTCAATCCATATCAGATTTAAAACGCTTACAGCAAAAAGAAACGATTAAACGCTACCAGTTCATAAACCAATCGTTGAAAGAAACATATATAATAGACCATTCAAAAGCAACAGATTACCGATCAAAACTTGACCGAATCTTAATTCATCCATTATGGGGATATATCATTTTCTTTATGATTCTTTTAACAATCTTCCAAGTGATTTTTGATTGGAGTAGCATTCCTATGGATTTTATCGACGAAAGTTTTTCAACCTTGAGCGAGTTAACCAAAAGAAATTTACCGCCAGGACTTTTTACAAATTTACTTGCCGAAGGAATTATTTCGGGACTTGGGGGAATTGTAATTTTCATTCCTCAAATTGCCTTCCTGTTCTTGTTTATAGCTATTTTGGAGGAAACGGGTTATATGAGTCGCGTAGTATTCCTTATGGATCGAGGACTTCGTAAATATGGATTGAGTGGTAAAAGTGTAATTCCATTAATTTCGGGAACAGCTTGTGCTATACCAGCAGTCATGGCAACTCGAAATATTGAAAACTGGAAAGAACGTCTGATTACAATTCTGGTCACTCCATTTACAACATGTTCTGCAAGATTACCAGTATATCTTATTCTAATTTCTTTAGTAATTCCTGAAGGGTCATTTTTAGGAATGGGTTATCAGGGACTAACCCTTATGGGACTTTATTTATTGGGTTTTGTTATGGCATTATTGTCAGCCTCAATATTAAACAAAATGCTAAAAATTCAATCCAAATCATTTTTTGTAGTTGAAATGCCCAACTATAAAATACCACTTTTAAGAAATATATTAATTACCGTCTTTGAAAAAACCAAATCATTTGTGGTAGAGGCAGGCCGAATTATTTTAGCTATCTCAATTTTGCTATGGATAATGGCTTCTTTTGGACCAGGTAATGATTTTAAACAAGCAGAACAAATTGTAAAAAGTCAATTAAAAAGCCAATTCCTTACCCCCGACGAATTACAAACAGAGATTGCTTCGTATAAATTAGAACATTCCTTTATTGGAATTTTAGGAAAAACAATTGAACCTGCAATTGCTCCTCTTGGATTTGATTGGAAAATTGGAATCGCCTTGATTAGTTCTTTTGCAGCTCGAGAAGTTTTTGTTGGAACTCTAGCAACAATTTACAGTGTAGGTAACAGTCAGGAAGAAACTTTAAAAAATAGAATGAAGTCAGAGCGGAGAACAAATGGTGAACTAGTATTTGATTTGCCAACAGGTGTTTCCCTTATGCTTTTTTATGCCTTTGCATTGCAGTGCATGAGTACATTGGCGATTGTTAAAAAAGAGACTAATAGCTGGAAATGGCCAATGTTTCAATTATTTAGTATGACTTTAATTGCCTATTTTTCAGCATTAATTGTTTATCAAACTTTAGCATAATGGAAATACTACAACTTGCATTGGTCGCAGTAGCCGGATTTATATCTGTTAGATTTATTTATAAAAAATTCTTTATGCCTCAAACTACAAAAGACTGTGGAACAGATTGTGACTGTAATTAACTTAGCTTTTCATTAAGCGCTCTATTTCATCAACTTCAATAGGAATATTGCTCATTAAGTTTAGTGGATTTCCGTGGCTTTGAATAACAACGTCATCTTCTAGGCGAACACCAAAACCCTCTTTTGGAATATAAATACCAGGTTCAACTGTGAAAACCATATTGGCTTCCATTGGTAAATGTAGCAAGCCATAGTCATGAGTATCTAATCCAATGTGATGTGAAGTTCCATGCATGAAATATTTTTTATAGGCTGGCCATTGAGGATCTTGATTTTGAATATCAGCTTTGTCAATAAGACCTAGTTTTAGTAGCTCGGTTGTCATAAATTCACCAACCTCTTTATGGTAGTCTTTCCAAATTGTCCCTGGAACTAAAAGTTTGGTTGATTCTTTTTTGACATAAAGAACTGAATTATATACTGCTTTTTGCCTATCTGTAAATTTACCAGAAACAGGAATGGTTCTAGTTAAATCACTTTTATAATTCCCATATTCTGCAGCTATATCAAGTAAAATTAAATCTCCACTCTTACATTGCGCATTGTTATCAGTATAGTGAAGCACATTTGCGTTATTGCCTGATGCAATAATAGGTGTGTAGGCAAATCCTTTCGATCGATTTTTTAAAAATTCATGACACAGTTCTGCTTCAATTTCATACTCCCATACTCCAGGTTTTACAAAACTTAAAAGACGCCTAAATCCTTTTTCTGTTATGTCGCAAGCTGTTTGAATTTGATCTATTTCCTCGGCAGCTTTTATTGCCCGCAACTTTTGTAAAATGGGATTACTTTTAGCTACACCATGAGCAGGATATTGTTTTTTACATTTTATGATAAAGCGATCTTCTCTTGTTTGGGTTTCAACGTCTTGCCTATAATGTTCGTTGGTGTTGAAATAAAAAATATCGCTAAAAGCACTTTGTTGATTTAGTATACGATCAAAATCTTGAAGCCAAAAAACAGATTCGATTCCCGACCTTTCTTTAGCCTGACTTTTATTGAGTTTAGCACCTTCCCATATTGCAATATGATCATTTGTTTCTCGAATAAAAAGAACTTCTCTCATTATTGGATCAACCGCATCTGGAAAAAGCAGTAAAATACTTTCTTCTTGATCTACGCCAGTGAGGTAAAAAATATCCCGATGCTGTTCGAAAGGCATTACGGAATCTGCACTTATGGGGAAAAGATCATTTGAATTAAAAACAGCAATACTTTTGGGCTGCATTTCTCTCATAAAAGCTTTACGCGAATTGTTATAAAAAGCTGATGGGAGATTTTGATACCTCATAATTCATATTATTTTATTAGTAAATATATGAATTTGACAAAGAATCACTTTGAGCAGTTTCTTTTTCTTCAAGAGTATTTTTTTGTACTTTAATCGAACTGTAAATAATAGATACTACAATTATGAAATTATTTAATACTTTTTTATTGTTCTGTTCAGCAATAGCTTTAAGTGCTCAGACAAACTCTATCGAAAATTCAATTGTAAAAAATATTCCTTTCAAAAATATTGGTCCAAAAGTAATGAGTGGTCGAATTGTTGCTTTCGAAGTGAATCCAAAGGACCCAACTGAATTTTATGCAGCCTATGCCTCTGGAGGTGTTTGGTATACAAAAGACAATGGCATTAGCTTTATTTCGATAACTGATAATGCACCAACTCAAAATATAGGGGAACTTGCGATGCACTGGCCCACAAGAACCCTTTGGGTAGGAACTGGAGAAAATAACGCTTCACGTTCTTCATATGCAGGGATTGGAATGCTAAAAACTATTGATAATGGAGCTACATGGGAGGTGAAAGGATTAGAGGACAGTCATCATATTGGGAAAATATTAATTAATCCAAATGACCCTGAAGAGATTGTCGTTGGAGTTACAGGTCATCTATATACTAAGAATTCAGAACGTGGAATTTATAGATCAGAAAATGGAGGTGATTCGTGGGAACATGCTTTGTTTATAAATGACTCAAATGGTATTATTGATATGGGAATTGTACCTGGCAATTTCAACATTCAATATGCAGCTGCTTGGGAAAAAGACAGGAAATCATGGAATTTTAAAGGAAGTGGATCTAGTTCAGGAATATATAAAAGTATTGATGCAGGAAAAAAATGGGCTTTAATCTCGACATCCGAAAGTGGTTTTCCAACTGGAAATGGTGTTGGGCGAATTGGTTTAGCAGTTTATGATGAAAATAATATTTACGCAATCCATGATTCTCAATTTAGAAGACCAGAAAAAGCGGTCAAAAAATCAACAGTTTTAATCAAAGATGATTTTAAATTTATGAGTAAAGATGCTTTTTTAGGACTTGAAAATAAAACACTTAATAATTTTTTAAAAGAAAATAATTTTCAAGAAAAATATCGAGCTGAGAATATTAAAAATAGTATTCGTAACGATTTAGTCCTACCTAAAGACTTAGCAACATACCTCGAAGATGCAAATACACTATTATTTGACACTCCTGTAGTTGGTGCAGAGATTTTTAAAAGTAATAATGGAGGTGCTACCTGGACAAAAACACATAAAGGTTATATAGAAGACCTTTATTACAGTTACGGTTATTATTTTGGACACATTCACGTGGCTCCTAGAAATTTAGAGAAACTATATATTTATGGAGTTCCACTTTTAACTTCAGACGATGGAGGGGCAAATTTTAGATCAATAGGAAAGCCTAATGTGCACTCAGATCACCATTCACTTTGGATCAACCCAAATAAAACAGGTCATTTAATTAATGGTAATGATGGAGGTGTAAATATTACGTATGATGATGGAGAACATTGGATGAAAAACAACTCTACTGCAGTAGGTCAATTTTATTCTATTAATATTGATCTAGAAAAACCTTATAATGTTTATGGAGGTCTTCAAGATAATGGGGTTTGGAAAGGAGCTCATAACTCAATAAATGATGAGCGATGGGAATATACAGGTCACAATTCTTGGACTTCTATTATGGGAGGAGACGGTATGCAAGTTCAAATTGATAATCGAAATAGCAATATAGTTTATACAGGGTACCAATTTGGAAATTATTTTCGTGTGGATTTAGAAAATAATAAAAACACCTACATACAACCTAAACACGAGTTAGGAGAAGCGCCTTACCGCTTTAACTGGCAAACCCCAATATTATTGTCTAGTCATAATCAAGATATTTTATATTTCGGTGGAAATAAATTACACAGATCACTTAATCAAGGAAATGATTGGGAAACTATTTCTGACGATTTAACTCATGGAGGTAAAAAAGGGAATGTTGCTTTTGGAACTATTACAACTATTTCTGAATCCCCAGTTCAATTCGGATTTATATATACAGGTAGTGACGATGGATATGCGTATCGTTCTGAAAATGGTGGAGGTAACTGGATTCGTATTTCAGATAAATTACCTCAAAACTTATGGGTAAGTCGAATTATTGCTTCGGAACACCGAAAAGAACGAGTTTATATCACCTTAAATGGATACAGAAGCGACAACTTCAAGTCTTATGTTTATGTAAGTGAAGACAAGGGAAAAACCTGGAAATCAATTAATGCAAACCTTCCAAGTAGTCCTGTAAATGTGATTAGAGAAGACCCTAATAACGATCAAATTTTATACCTTGGAAATGATCAAGGAGCTTATGTATCTTTCGACCAAGGTGAGCGATGGGATGAGTTTAAAAAAGGATTAACAACTGCTGCAGTTCATGATTTAGTAATTCAGCCAGTAGCAAATCATCTTTTAGTAGGTACTCACGGACGCTCTATTTATAAAGCAGATTTAGCACCTTTTAAAAATGTTAGTATTAGTTTTTTTAATAAAGAATTAACTCTACTAAAACCAAAAAACATAAAATATTCAAAGCGTTGGGGAACAAGCAGATCGATCTGGAGAAGTATTAACGAACCCAAACAAACTTTTTCGGTTTATGCCTTGTCTGCAGGATCTTATCAGATGAAAATAAAAAATCAAAAAGGAGTAGTTTTATTTTCACAAAAAGGAATACTTGAAGCAGGATATAATTTTATTGACTATACCTTTGAAAAAGATGCTAACGGTATTACTAACTTTAACAAAAAAAATAAAAAAACACCATCAAAACCTTCAGATAATGGAAAACACTACCTCGATAAAGGATCCTATAGTGTCGAATTTAATAAAGGAAAATTTAAAAGTAAAAAAGAATTACTTATTGAATAAATTTAAAAAATGCACTTCTTTTTGGTTGATTCTACTTTTCTTAATGTCACTAAAATTTGGTAATGCGCAATCTGAAAATGCAGAAGACAGTAAATGGTCCAAGGCAGGAAAAATTAATGTGCTTTTAAATCAGGCAACTTTTAGTGAGTGGCTTGGAGGAGGAACTAATAATTTTAATGGAATAGTAAATTTAGATTATAAAGTACAACACAAAAAAAATGAATGGGATTGGACTACTATTTTAGATGCCTCTGTAGGTTTTGCTAAAACAGAATCTTCTGATTTCTATAAAAAAACAGTAGATCATTTAGAGCTAAATTCTGTTCTCCTTCGAGTGTCAGATCAACCATGGGGATTTTCAGCTTCTTTTAACTTAAAGTCACAATGGATAGCAGGTTACGCCTTTTCTGAAGGAGCTAACGGGGAAGAGATAAGAACCCCAACAACAGCATTTTTATCACCGTTATATGCTCGAGTTGGAGTTGGAGTCACTTATAAAAAAACAAGATCATTTAGTTTTCAGATACAGCCTGTTACAGCTCGTTTAATTTATGTTGGATCCCGTTTTACAAGGGATTTAATACCTGTAGAAACCTATTTCGGAGTTATGGCCAATAAACAGTCTCGTTGGGAATTAGCTCTGTCCATGTCCGCTCAAGGAAAATGGCCACTTTTACCAAATGTTATTTTATTAAACAAGTTAAATCTAATTTCTAATTACCTTGAGGAATTTAAGAATTTTGACTTTGATTATTCACTCGGTGTTGAAATGAAAATAAATAATTTTATGTCAGCCCAATTTGAAATTCAATTGGTATACGACGATAATGCATTAACAAAAATTCAGACTCGACAAGTTTTTGGAGTTGGAATCGGTTTCTCATTTTAATTTTGATAAATATTAAGAGAGTTTCAACCTAAAAAGTAAAACAGACTTTCATTCTTTAAAAATGAAAGTGTTACAAGTAAAAAAACATCTGATATATTTTCTTTCGAAACCCATTTAGCTTAATTTTGCATTATTAAATTAATAATTAATGAGCTTAATAATTAAGTCTTCTTTAGCACGAAAATATGTAATGGCACTTTCAGGTTTATTTTTGGTGGTGTTTTTAATGCAACATTTTATCATAAACCTAACTTCTGTTTTTAGTGAAGACATTTTCAATGAGATTTCTCATTTTATGGGGAATAACCCTTTAGTTCAATTTGTATTGCAACCGATTCTTATTTTTGGAGTTATTTTCCACTTTATAATGGGAATTATTTTGGATATAAAAAATAGAAATGCAAGAGCTCAAAACTATGCTCAAAATAATGGCTCTGCAAATTCAAGCTGGATGTCTAGAAACATGATTTGGTCAGGAATTACAATCCTTTCATTTCTAGTGTTACACTTTATTGATTTTTGGTTTCCAGAGATGAACTATAAGTACATCGAAAGTTTACCATTAGACTCTAATCGTTATTTTGATGAGATGGTCCATAAATTCGAAAGCAATATTCGCGTTGGCACATATGTTGTTTCTTTCTTTTTTCTCATGCTTCATTTACTTCACGGATTTAGCTCTTCGTTCCAATCTGTTGGGCTGAATAATAAATACACAAAAAGTTTCAGAGCATTTACTTTTGCATTTTCCATAGTGATTCCAGTTGGATTCATTTTTATTGCAATCTTTCACCATTTAAACTAATAAGACTATGTCAAGTTTAGATTCTAAAATTCCTAAAGGGCCTTTATCAAATAAATGGACTAATCATAAAAGTCACATTAATTTAGTGAGTCCTGCTAATAAACGTCTTATCGATATTATTGTTGTAGGAACTGGATTGGCTGGAGCTTCTGCTTCAGCTACTTTAGCAGAATTGGGTTACAATGTAAAAGCATTTTGCTTTCAAGATTCTCCTCGACGTGCACACTCGATTGCAGCTCAGGGAGGAATTAATGCAGCAAAAAACTATCAAGGAGATGGGGATTCTACCTATCGCTTATTCTACGACACCGTGAAAGGAGGAGATTATCGCTCAAGAGAATCAAACGTTCATCGTTTGGCTGAGGTTTCTACTAACATCATTGATCAATGCGTAGCACAAGGGGTTCCTTTTGCTCGTGACTATGGTGGCTTGCTAGATAACCGTTCTTTTGGAGGTGTATTGGTTTCTCGAACCTTTTATGCTAAAGGACAAACGGGACAACAATTATTGCTTGGTGCATATTCAGCAATGAACCGTCAAATTGGTCGTGGAAAAATTAAAATGTACAACCGTCATGAAATGATGGATTTGGTCCTAGTAGACGGAAAAGCACGAGGAATTATTTCTCGTAACCTAGTTAATGGTCAAGTTGAACGTCACGGAGCACATGCAGTAGTTATTGCTTCTGGAGGATACGGAAATGTATTTTTCCTTTCAACAAATGCAATGGGAAGTAATGTCTCTGCCGGTTGGAAAATTCATCAAAAAGGAGCTCATTTTGCAAATCCATGTTTCACACAAATTCACCCTACTTGTATCCCTGTTTCTGGAGATCATCAGTCGAAACTAACCTTGATGTCTGAATCTTTGCGTAACGATGGACGTATTTGGGTTCCGAAAAACTTGAATGATGTTCAAGCCATTCGTGAAGGAAGATTAAGCCCTACACAACTTGAAGAAGAAGATAGGGATTACTATTTAGAACGTCGTTATCCTGCTTTTGGAAACTTGGTTCCTCGAGATGTTGCTTCACGCGCATCAAAAGAACGTTGTGATGCTGGTTTTGGAGTAAATGCAACGGGAGAAGCGGTTTATTTGGACTTTACTGCAGCAATAACTCGTTACGGAAAAGAACAAGCGCATGTAAAAGGTTTGAACGAAGATGATTCTACTTTAGTTAAAAAACTAGGTCAAGATGTAGTTCGTTCCAAGTACGGGAATTTGTTTCAGATGTATGAAAAAATCGTAGATCAAAACCCTTACGAAACTCCTATGATGATTTACCCTGCTGTTCACTATACTATGGGTGGTGTATGGGTCGATTATAATTTAATGACTTCTATTCCCGGTTGCTATGCAATTGGAGAAGCAAACTTTTCTGATCATGGTGCCAATCGTTTAGGGGCTTCGGCTTTGATGCAAGGTTTAGCGGATGGTTATTTTGTTTTACCCTATACAATCGGAGACTATTTAGCAGAAGACATTCGAACAGGAGCAATAGCAACCGATACTCCTGAATTTGATGTAGCCGAAAAAGCAGTACTGGATAAGATCAGTTTATTCTTGAATAGTAAAGGAGAACACTCTGTTGATTATTACCATAAGAAATTAGGCAAAATCATGTGGGATAAGTGTGGAATGTCTCGTAATGCTCAAGGTTTGAAAGAAGCTATGACAGACATTAAAGCGTTGAGAGAAGACTTTTATAAAAATGTAAATGTTCCAGGAACCGATACTGAATTTAACGAGCAATTGGCTAAAGCAGGACGTGTAGCCGATTTCCTTGAATTAGGAGAGCTGTTTGCAAAAGACGCTTTAGAACGAACAGAATCCTGTGGAGGACATTTTCGTGAGGAATCGCAAACTACTGAAGGAGAGGCAATGCGTGATGACGAAAACTTTACATTTGTTTCTGCTTGGGAATACAAAGGAGAACCTGCAGATGCATTATTGCATAAAGAAGAGTTAAACTATGAAGAAATTGAAGTAAAAACACGTTCTTATAAATGAGATAATGATGAATTTGACCTTAAAAATTTGGAGACAAGCCAATACAAACTCAAAAGGAGAGATGGTAACCTATCCAATTGAAAATGTATCCCCTGATATGTCCTTTTTAGAAATGATGGATGTTTTGAACGAACAACTTATCAATAAAGGGATTGATCCAGTTGCTTTTGATCACGATTGTCGCGAAGGAATTTGTGGAATGTGTTCGATGTACATCAATGGAGAAGCTCATGGACCAGATCGTTTAGTTACGACCTGCCAGTTGCATATGCGTAAGTTTAAAGACGGAGAAACCATAACCATTGAGCCTTTTAGAGCCAATGCATTTCCAGTTGTAAAAGACCTTGCGGTTGATCGCTCGGCTTTCGATCGTATTCAGCATGCTGGTGGTTTTGTAAGTGTAAATACTTCCGGAAATACCCAAGACGCAAATAATATTCCAATTGATAAACACGATGCTGACAAAGCCTTCGACGCTGCAACCTGTATTGGATGTGGTGCCTGTGTAGCCAGTTGTAAAAATGCATCTGCTATGCTGTTTGTTTCGGCCAAAGTTTCGCAATACGCTCTTCTTCCACAAGGAAAAGTTGAAGCAAGCGACCGTGTTTTAAATATGGTAAAACAAATGGATGATGAAGGTTTTGGAAACTGTACCAACACCGGAGCATGTGAAGTTGAATGTCCAAAAGGAATCTCTTTAGAAAACATTGCTCGTATGAATAGAGAATACCTCTTCGCAACAGCTAAAGGATAAACCCAAGATGCATGTCTGACAATATTTAAGCCCAATCCCTAAATACTATTAAGCAAAAGATGGGTTTTTTTTTGCAACTTTAGATATAGAAAAATCAATAATAGAAATAATTGCAACTATTTTATTATTACTGGAATATTTTTCTTCATTTTTTAAGTTTTGTTTAGAAAAAATGGCAACCTAAAAAAATTCAAAGAAGCTTACCTAAAAGCAAATGCTATGTTCGAGAAATTGACTACTCAATTTTGAGTCTATTTATTTTTACTCTGAAAAGGGTTACTGGTTTTTAGAACACCATTATCTCAATGGAATTTTTGTTATGACTCAGTTTCTGAACATATAACATCCTTATTGGTTTGTGAGTGTAATTATTATTATTTTTCTTCATGATACTTATTTTTATTGGACTCATCGAGCGATACGTCATCCAAAAATTTATCGTTTATTCCCCAAATTACATCATGAATATAGAAATCCATTAGCTTAAACTGCTTTTGCCTTTCACCTGAAAAAAGGAGTGGTTGAAGCATGAATAATTTTTTCAATTTCTTTTTTAATACCGTATCATTTTTCGGCTTTGTTTGTGTTTTTAGTATTCATGACAAGTTAAAATGTATATGGACATTTAGGTTATGAAATTTTTCTAAAAGGATTTAATAAAAACTGGATTGGAAAATGGCTGTACACTTCAGTTTAACATAATGCACGCCTTGCACAATTCAACGGAAACTATACCTTTATTTTTTGTTTTGGGACCCAAATGGGAACCTTAAGAACCGATTGTGATAGCGACTTTAAAAAAGTTGATCAGTTGCATAGGAACAGCAAACCTAATCAATTGCCTTCAATACTTTCTCCATAAAGTCGGCAACTTTTGAAGGTTCTAGCCAGCGCGAAACCACCACCACATCTTGATCTGGAATAACGATAATGAAATTTCCGCCAAAACCAGCGGCGTAATAAATATTTTCGGCAGCTCTTTCCCAATAGCGTGCGCCTTTTTTATTAAGCCACCAGAGGTATCCGTAATTTGGATTTGCAGCAGAAGCTGAAGTTGCTTCTTCAATCCAACCTTCACTTAAAAGCTGTTTGCCATTCCAAGAACCTTTCGATAAAAAGAGCATCCCAAAACGGGCGTGATCTTCGGTACTGATAAATAATCCACCACCAGAATGCCCACCACCCGAAACAGATTCTACATGCACTCCGTCAATCGATGTCCATGAGTTTTTATAACCAAACCACCGCCATGTTGATGAAGCCCCTATCGGATCCATGATTTCTGTTTTAAGAACTTGAGGTAGTGGTTTTCTCCATACATTAAGTAGCGAATAGGAAAGTACATTTACACGAACGTCATTGTATTTAAAATATGTTCCAGGCTCGTTGAGATCTCTGAATCTCCAATCGTCAATAGATCCTTCTTTAGGTGGTCGATCTGCCCAATCGTGTAGACCCCATATACTTCCCGACCAATCGGAAGATTGTGTTAGTAAATGATTCCAAGTAATTTTTTTATTGTGTAAACCGTCGAAAGTAGTATCCCAAACGTAGTTGGCTAAAAGATCATCTACAGAATTAATTAAACCTCTATCTATTGCTAACCCTGCTATAGTTGATAAATAGCTTTTGGTAACACTAAAGGTCATGTCAACTCGCTTTGTATCTCCCCACTGGGCTATTATATAACCGTTTTTAAGAATCATTCCAGCAGGGCCACCATGTTTTTTGGTAGGGCCTAAAATTTCATGATAGGGTTCATGAGCAAAACCTTTTACAATCGCAATACGTAAATCACGTCCCCCACTGTATTCATTTGCTAAAGCAAAATCTACAGCATCTTGAAGATGATTTGTTTTTATGTTAAACATTTGTGGAGTTTTCACTTTCCAGTTTTCATTCCTTTGCGGGTAATAATAATTTTGAGCTTGACTAAAGAAGGATGCCCCAATTAGTAATAGAATAAAAATATATTTTTTCATAAAAGTTAGGTTTTGTTAATACAACTAGGTTATTTTGATTTTGTTCTTTCTACAGCATCTAACCATCCTCTGTGTTTATTTTCTCGAATTTTAGAGTTCATTAAAGGGCTAAAAAGAGTTTCGCGTTCCCGAACAGATTCTATTGAATCGAGTGTCCAAAATCCAGCTTTAATTCCAGCTAAAAAAGCAACTCCCAGAGAAGTTACTTCGAGCATTTTTGGACGATCAACTTCTACATTGAGAATGTCAGATTGAAACTGCATTAGATAATTATTTGCAGAGGCTCCTCCATCTACTTTGAGAGAAATTATATTAATTCCACTATCCTCTAGCATAGCATCTATTACATCTTTAGTCTGAAAAGCCATGGCTTCAACAGTTGCTTTGGTAAGTTCATTTTTCCCAGTATCTAGTGTTATTCCGTGGATAGAACCTTTCGCTTTTGCGTCCCAATAAGGAGCTCCCAATCCAGCAAATGCAGGAACTATAAATAAATCTTCAAGAGGCGGAATGGATTCGCAAATAGTCTCAGTTTCAGCCGCATTGGTTATTAAATTCATTTGGTCTCTAAGCCATTGAATGGATGCGCCTCCTATAAAAATACTTCCTTCAAGGGCATAACTTGGCTTTTCGTTTTCAATACTGCAAGCTAAGGTTGTTAGCAATCCATTTTTAGAAACGAGGTGCTTTTTACCTGTATTAAGCAAAAGAAAACATCCTGTTCCGTAGGTATTTTTTGCCATTCCCGACTCGTGTCCCCCTTGTCCAAATAAAGCCGCTTGTTGATCTCCAGCTACTCCATAGATAGGAATCTGAAATCCTTTGAAATCTAAAGTCCCAAAATCGGAAGAAGATTCTTGAACCTTTGGAAGCATAGATCTGGGAATATTCATTGCTTCTATAATTTTTTCGTCCCATGACAATGTTTTAATATTGTAGATCATAGTTCGCGATGCATTTGTATGATCCGTAAGATGATTTTTTCCATTAGTAAGCTTATAAATTAACCAAGAATCAATGGTTCCAAAAAAAAGTTCTCCAGCCTCTGCAAGTTCTCTAGCTCCTGGAACTTCATCCAAAATCCATTTAAGTTTAGTTCCCGAAAAATAAGAATCGATCACTAAGCCAGTATTTTCTTTTACATAGGATTCTAAACCATCAGCTTTTAGTTGATCACATATAGGAGTAGTTCTTTTGTCAAGCCAAACTATGGCTTTGTGAATAGGTTCCCCTGTGTTTTTATTCCATACAACTGTTGTTTCACGCTGATTTGTAATACCAATAGAGGCTATTTCCGTTGGGTTAATTCCAGTTTCAGTCATTACTTTTTCAAATGCCTCTAATTGATCATTAAATATAGCATTGGCATCATGTTCTACCCAACCAGATTGTGGATAATATTGCTGTAATTCTTTTTGACAAATGGAAACAATACTTCCTTTTTTATCAAAAATAATAGCTCTGGTACTGGTTGTTCCTTGGTCAAATGCAATAATATATTTTTTCTCCATAGTGTAGTTTCTTAAATCATTCAGCTTTTAAAGATAAATAAAAAGGTTCATTTTGGATTACAGCAACATAAAAAGAGTATCAATTTTATGTATTTTTAATTAAAATACTAAAAATGAAAAATGAATTGAATGTTGCCTTAATACAAACCAATCTGGTTTGGGAACAACCAAAAGTAAATAGGGAGCAAATTGAATCATATTTTAAAATGGTTTCTAAACAAGCAGATGTTGTTTTTTTACCCGAAATGTTCAGCTCTGGCTTTACTATGAATCCAGAGAGTATTTCCGAGTCGATGAATGGAACTACAGTTGATTGGATGAAGAAATGGTCAATTAAAATAGATGCTGCCATTGCAGGAAGCTTAGCTATTAAGGAAGACGGTAAATTTTATAATCGCTTTATTTGGGTAAATACTGATGGTTCAATTCATTACTATAATAAAAAACATCTCTTTACACTAGCAGAAGAACATCGGACTTATATAGAAGGAGATTCTAATGGAATAATTGAATTTAAAGGCTGGAAGGTATGTCTAAGAGTATGTTATGATTTGCGCTTTCCAGTTTGGTCAAGAAATACAGAAGATTATGATTTACTTGTATATGTAGCCAACTGGCCTTCCCCGAGAATAAATGCTTGGGACATACTTTTACAGGCACGAGCTATTGAGAATATGAGTTATATAGTTGGAGTAAACCGAATAGGTAAAGACGCTTTAAAAAATAATTACCCAGGACATTCTGCAGCATATGACTTTTTAGGAGCATGTATAGGCGCTATGGGTACAGGGGCAGGAATAGTTGAAGTATGCCTAAATAGTAAAGATCAAGAAAAAACAAGAAAACAATTGGATTTTCTTAAAGATCAGGATTCGTTTCTTCTACATTAAAGGTCTCATTCTGATCCCAGTTAGCCCGTAATGTGATTTCGTCTGTCATATAAATGACTTCCTCTGGCTGTATTTTTTTCAGGTAGTTACCGGTATCCCATTTGTTGTTTTGGTTTCGATCTTTAATCATTCGAACTCCATAGATCCCTGGATTCAAATAATTAAATGTATAACGATTATTTTCTTCTTTCAAAACTTTACGGACTATTTCACCTTTAGAATCCAATAATTCGATAAAGTAATTATAAAAACCATTTAACTCTACCGTAAGAATTATAACTCCGTAATCTTCTATTTTTTTTGTACCTAATTTTGTCGCTAAAGTGTCGTTAGTAGCTCCCCAAAAATCTATTGCTGCATTGGGTAAAACTCTAATTGAATAAAAATCATCAAGTGTTTTTTTAAAGTCAATAATAATTTTATTTTTATTTGAACTGATTGAAGATGTAAAAGGGACAATTAGGGAATCGATGTCTCGGATTTCAATAAACTCTTTGTTAATTTTAACAATAGGAAGTGTTGCTTCAAGGGATAAAGTGTCTAAGAAATCTATTTTTCCATAGTGAGAAAATCGAAATTCTAATGAGTCTATTTCTGGACGAACTGGTTTAACTACTTTTTGTTGAACAGAATCCCTCCCACTTAAATTAAATACGAGTGAGTCAATTATTTTAGATCCAGAAAACCAAAAATCTAAACTGTCTTTTTGAGTATTTTTAGTAATAAGATATTTAAAATCTTTAGGCATTTCAGAAACTAGCTCTATTTCTTTTCCAGTAGGGTCTCCATAGTATCCAAAAACAATATGATGGTCATTTATGTATTGTGGTCTTGACCAATCAAAATTTGGAATTTCTTTAAACAATATTGGGAATTTAAGGGAGTCCATTGGAAGTTTAATAGGCTTATCAAAAAACCCAATTTTATCAATGTTTTGATCAAAAAAATAATTTTTAGCTACATCTTTTATTGCAATCATTTCGTAAGTACCAGCTTTTATGTTTTGTAATTTGAAATAAACACTATCCAGGGTGTTTGAAATATAAAAGGGTTTCTTGATGAAGATTGTAGAATCGTTGTAAGTTGAATCTATCGGATATAAATGAACAGAAATAAAAGGCTCTGTCTCTTTTTCGTATGCATCTTTTACGGTTCCTTCTAAAAAAAGAGAATCAATCATAGTACCTGTAGAAAAAGTATAACTAAAAAATGTTAGGGGGTTGTTCTCGTTAAAATCTTCGATTGCTGAGCCAAAATTAAAAGTATAGGTGACATTTGGTTTTAGAGAGTCTAAAAATCTAATTTCCACTTTTTTACTGACAGTCGATTGTGGGGATATTTTATATTGACTAGATTCTAAAGGAGGGGAAGTTATAAGCTGTATGGAAATATCTTTAAGTTTAATATATTCGTCAAATTCTAGTGTAATTTTTTTATTGTCGAAAAGGGTAGTGTTTTGTGGAGGATTCGCTTTTATCAAAACAGGTGGAATACTGTCTTTACTTCCTCCAGTTGGAACTCCTCTTTTGGCACAATGCGAAACAGAAAGTGAAAGAAGTATTCCTAAGATAAAAACAAAATGTTTCCGCATGAAAGATATTTAAAATGCAAATTAACGGATTAATAAGTTAAATCCTATGACCAATACTAGCATTACGCAACTATTTTCTGAGTTTTTAATAAAAAGACCAAAAAAGGCATCCAGAGTCGCTCCTGTTGGTATAATCTAATGAATCAAAAGTCATCGTTTGGTTGAGCTTTCAGGTGCAGTTATTTTTTTTAAGTTTTTAAATCATTAAATTCATTACATCTAAATGGTAGTATGAAAATGGAAATTGTATTTTGCATTGAGTATATTTGCCTTTAAAAAAAAGAAGTTTTACAAAAAAAACATAGTTAAAAAAATAGGTTTATAGCTCACATAAATAATTTTTTCTATTTTTTTCATGTAAAATAAGGTTTAGTCTTCGTAAAACATGAAAAAGGATTATTTTTGATCTATGATAGATTTCAAAAAAATCATTTCACACGCAAAAGAATACGGATTTGTATTCCCTTCTAGTGAAATTTACGATGGCCTAAGCGCTGTATATGACTATGCTCAAAACGGAGTTACTTTAAAAAAGAACATTCGAGATTACTGGTGGAAATCCATGGTTCAGCTGCACAGTAACATTGTAGGAATAGATGCTTCTATTTTCATGCACCCAACCACTTGGAAGGCTTCTGGGCATGTAGACGCATTCAATGATCCATTGATAGATAATAAAGATTCTAAAAAAAGATATAGAGCAGATGTTCTAGTCGAAGACTATTGCGCTAAGATTGAAAATAAAATGAATAAAGACATAACCAAGGCTGCAAAGCGCTTTGGAGAAGCTTTTAATCCAGATGAATTTAAAATAACAAATCCCCGAGTATTAGGGTATCAAAAAAAAATAAATACAATTCTCAAACGTCTTGATAAATCTCTTGAAAAGGAAGACTTGGTAGATGTAAAAAATCTTATTGAAGAACTCGAAATAGCTTGTCCAGAATCTGGATCAAGAAATTGGACTGAGGTGAAGCAATTCAATCTCATGTTCGGAACAAAACTAGGAGCTTCTAAAGAGTCTGCTATGGATCTATACTTACGTCCAGAGACTGCACAAGGTATTTTTGTCAACTTTTTGAATGTTCAAAAAACAGGACGAATGAAAATTCCTTTTGGAATTGCTCAAACAGGAAAAGCATTTAGAAACGAAATAGTTGCCCGTCAATTCATCTTCCGAATGCGAGAATTTGAGCAAATGGAAATGCAATTTTTCATTCCTCCAGGAACTCAAAAAGAATGGTATGACCAATGGAAACAAACTCGACTAAACTGGCACCTTTCATTAGGGATGGGAGCAGAAAACTATCGTTTTCATGACCATGAAAAATTAGCGCATTATGCAGATGCAGCAGCAGATATTGAATTTAAATTTCCTTTTGGATTCAAAGAATTAGAGGGAATTCATTCGAGAACAGATTTTGACCTCAAGAGTCATGAAGAGTTTTCCGGAAAAAAACTTCAGTATTTTGATCCAGAGCGCGATGAAAATTATATTCCTTATGTAGTAGAAACTTCAGTAGGACTAGATCGTATGTTTTTAGCAGTATTTTCTTGGGCACTCCGCGAAGAAACTCTTGATGATGGAAGTACAAGAACTCTCCTTAAACTACCAGCAGTTCTTGCGCCAACTAAAGTAGCAATCCTACCGTTGGTTAAAAAAGATGGGCTTCCTGAATTAGCAAAAGAATTAATGAATGATTTGAAATGGAACCATGCTGTCGCTTACGATGAAAAGGATGCAGTAGGAAGACGTTACCGCCGTCAAGATGCACTAGGAACCCCGTATTGTATTACCATTGATCACCAGACTCTAGGAGATCAAACCGTAACCATTAGAGATCGTGATAGCATGAAACAAGAACGAATTGCTCTCGATGCTGTTGGTGGAATCCTTAACGAGAAATTGGATATTAAAAAATGGTTGAAGAATATTTAAATCCGTTTACCAATAACAAAATTGATTCTAAAGTAGACTTTTAGTTGTTCAATGTTTAGGCAACGACTAAAACCTAAATGAGTTTCAAAAGAAGCTTTCTTTTGATTACCCACTTTTTCCTAAATCATCAAAATTAACTAAAGCGTTAATTCCCCAACTCGATTCCGGATCACATAGTGGTAAATTTTTTCTTCAACTTCTTGAGAATATTCTTTTATAGAAAACAAAAGTAGAAGAAAAACAGAGGTTAAATTTATGCGAGTAGTTTTGATTGATATAATCAAAAAAGATTTGGTTTGTAATCCAAATATATAAAAGTATATCATTAATTTAGTGTCCTAATGAAAATCATTTCTTATAACGTTAACGGCATTCGGGCAGCTTTTAAAAAAGATTTTATAGGCTGGTTATCATCAGCTCAACCCGATGTGCTTTGCCTTCAAGAAACCAAAGCTCAAAAAGAG
>MDSY01102467.1_pt1 | contig 23246 bp, 28 predicted proteins | sample 811131 | NCBI WGS metagenome assembly MDSY01 (sample SAMN05326643, study PRJNA326480) | marine metagenome | isolation source: seawater | place: Atlantic Ocean: South West | collected 2010 | reverse complement strand
TACAACTATGCAATAATGATGGAGTATGCTACGCAGAATCCTTGGGCTAATATCAAACGCAAGACTAGCAAGCAACGTAAGGTTACATGGTCACACGGTGAGATCATCAAGTTCCTTGACATGGCCTATACAGATTTTGAGTACAGGAACATAGGACTAATAGTCCAAATGGCTTACGAGTGGTGTCAGAGGTTAGGAGACATGCGCAATTTACAGTGGGACAATATAGACTTTACCTACGGTAGATTAGAACTAGAGCAAAGCAAACGCAGGGCAGAGGTAAGTCTGCCTATATCTGATAATCTATTGCACATGTTACGAGAACAACGTGAAGACTTTGGATTCCAAAAATACGTAGCTCCACATCCTAGACCTGTGAACGGGGTGTACAGTCCGTATGCTATGGAACGGCTATCTAAGGTAGGTAGACGGGTCATGCGACTAGCTGGTTTACCAGAAGAGTTAAGACTTATGGACATACGTAGAACAGGAGTAACACAAATGGATAAGGAAGGTGTGCCGATTAACCAGATTATGTCTGTTACAGGGCATAGCCATATGGCCTCTGTAAAGCCTTATTTAAAGCATTCTTATGATAGCGCAAACAGTGCCTTGACAATGCGCAATGTAAGTGTATCCTTGAGTGAAACGAACAACATAGAAAGTGATACATATGAGTGTAAGAAATATAATCAATGACATATCACTTAGTAATGGTGAGACAAAACGTATAAACTGCCCTGAGTGTGGTGGCTACAAGACGTTTACCATTACAAACAATATGGGATCATTGTTGTGGAACTGCTACAAGGCAGGGTGTTCTGTGTCTGGGGGTAAACGTGTGCACCTATCTGCCGATGATATACGTAACTCCCTTGGTAGTGTTGCCAAAGAGACACACTCTGTAGGTTTTGAAAAACCTGATTGGATTGTAAAAGACTACAAAGCTATTGAGCATTTCTGTGTTCAGTGGGATATTGACCCCAACAAGTTGGGTCTGTTGTATGATGTGAAAGAACATCGTGTAGTGTTCCCTATTATGCAGGGCAATGTCATGGTAGATGCTACGGGACGTAGTTTGTCAAAAAGATTGCCTAAGTGGAAAAGATATGGAAAAAGTATGTTGCCATACTCGTATGGTTGTGGTACAACTGCTGTAGTTGTTGAGGACTGTGTGAGTGCAGCTATTGTTGGTGCGACAGACAGACTTGGATGCTCTAGTGGTGGTGTATATGTCGGGGTAGCAGTGTTGGGTACATCACTATCGGAGGTACATAAGCAGTACTTATCACAGTTCTCAACGGCAGTGATTGCCCTAGACCCCGATGCCCTACCAAAGACACTGGCTATTGCAAAAGAATTACGTGGTCATGTATCTAACGTAAAGGTGCTACGACTGCATGACGATCTAAAGTATCGTTACCAAACCGACTTCGACGATTTACAACACTTAGGAGAAACATAAATGGAATTATCACTTGTACGTAGTTTGATGGACAAAGAGTTCTACGATGAGCATCGTGGTGCTAGATGTCCTGACAGACTATTCAGTAAAGATGTACGTAAGATCAAGCAGTCTATTGATACTGCTATGGATCGTTATGAACGTACCGTAACACCAGATGAGATTGAAGCCCTGTTCATGGCTAACAATCCCACACTTACCACTGCACAAAAACAAGCATACTCACACTTGTTTATGCAAGTTAAACGTGAGACACCTATGGGCGGTGACGTAGCACAAGAGGTGCTATCTAAACTATTCCAACAAGTGGTGGGAGAGGACATTGCAAACCTTGGGTTTGACTATGTAAATGGTGACAAGTCTAGTCTTGAGCCACTACGTAATTTGCTTGAGCAATATGGTGATGACTTCACTCCAAACCTAAAGGTTGAGTGGGAAGACATTAGTCTTGATACTATACTTGCAATGACTGACCTTGAGTCACAGTGGACATTTAACATACCCACACTTACTCGCAAAGTAGAGGGTGTAAATGCAGGTCACTTGATTGAGGTGGGTGCAAGACCAAACACAGGCAAGACCTCATTCCATGCCTCTCTTGTTGCCAGTGAGGGTGGTTTTGCATGGCAAGGTGCTAAATGTATTGTGTTGTGTAATGAAGAGGCTCATTGGCGTGTAGCCCATCGTTACATTACAGCAGCTACAAACATGGACAAGCACAAAGTCAGTAAAAATAAAGATGTAGCTATGCGTGTATTTGATCAGATACGTAGTAAAATTATGTTTAAAGATTCATCTGGACGTGACATGAATTGGGTAGAGTCTGTGTGTAAATCATACAAGCCAGACATTGTGATCCTAGACATGGGTGACAAGTTTGCTAGGACTAGTGGCTTTGCTAGACCTGATGAAGCACTCAAGGCTAATGCTGTACATGCTAGGCAGATTGCCAAGCAGCATAATTGTGCTATCTTTTACATGTCTCAGCTATCGGCTGATGCAGAGGGTAAGGTCGTACTAAACCAAGCCATGATGGAAGGTAGTCGTACAGGTAAGGCAGCAGAGGCAGATCTAATGATTATGATTAGCAAGAACCCTACGGTAGAGGGGCAAGAAGAAGAGGATAATATGAGACACATTAACATTGTTAAAAACAAGTTGTCTGGTTGGCATGGCATAGTGCACTGTGACCTAGACTATCACACTGCGAGGTACATCCCATGAAAAAATATCTTGATAAAATGCCTGATTTTTGTCTTAGTCACTGGCTTTTAAGAATACCCTTGGCTATTGTATTCATACAACAAGGTCTGTCTAAGTTCCCGATTACTGCTGACGACGCTAGTGCTTTCGATTTACCTTACATTGTGTGGTGGTTTGCGGCATACGGAGAGTTAGGGGCAGGTATAGGACTACTAGTGGGTGGTCTAATATCTTTTACCTACCTACACTTAGACCACCCTTGGGTAGAAGATATAGTAACAAGGTTTAGTGGTATAGTTATATGCTGTATTATGACAGGTGTGATATGGGTGGGCGAACCTGATAGCCTGTTGGATGTGTTACTATATGATAACTTACATGTGTTATTGTGGGTTGGTGGTTTGTTCTTTGCACTCAGAGGTAGACTAGCATGAGAAGGTTTGACACCGTTGAATGCCCTTGGTGCAAAGAAATATTTAACTGGAAAAAGCATAATACTTGCCCACACTGCAAGGATAAATACCAGTGTGTTAGTTGTGGAGCACCAACTAAGAATACATGGTGCAGTTTTTGTTTGGAGGAAGAATGATGAGTGAACAATATCACATAAAGGGTGCCTTTGGTGCCTTCCTAGTGTGTGCCTTTTTAATTTTAGGTGTACCAATAATACTTAACCTTTTATTTTGGCCTGATATAGGTGTTTGGAGTTTCTTACGATGAAGTGGTATGCAATAGTATTCTTTTTATCTTGGAATGAAGATGGAACAAGAGACACGTTTGTGTTTACAAACCCAGTTTATAATACTGAGGCTGAATGTAGGGTTACACTCACTGACAGAACAAGCATAATGAATTATGTGCATGGATTAATGGTCTTCTACAATGGTATGCTACCTGGTGCAGTAGAGATGGTTAACTGCATAGATCAAAATGAGTTTGATGAACTTCAAGGATTGAAAAACCAACAGGAGGGTAAAGTTGACGCCTAGAGAAGCAGCACAAATAGAAGCAGAAAAAACTTTCGACTTGTTTATTCTGTGGTCAAAGAGGGCTTTCATTTACAGCACTATATTTTTGATGGTGGTTGTATTTGGTTGTAATAATGGTGTTGAAACAGGGCCAGATAAGTCAGGCTCTCAGTATAACGGTGAAGCATACTCACCAATGAACTTAAATGCAAAGGATAAAAAATGAGTAACAAATTAAAGGTTGTACCTTTGAGCATTGTTAGTATCTTTGATTTATTCAAAGAGACATGGAACAGTGTGATGACAATACAGGATTCTCCGTTGCGTCACATTCAAAGACTAGACCCGATGGCTGCACATGCAGTATTTCAAATACTAGCTTACATGTGGAGTGCAATCTTTGCACTATGGATAGGTAACATGTTCTGGTTTGCAATCAGTGGGATGGGCCACTCTTTGGTAATCGGTGGCATATTTATTACTGCAATGGTTTATAAGGAAGCTGAGAAAAACTCTAAGGTAGATCCCACCGACAATGTAACCAGTGGCAGAATGTTTGGTGGAGAGCACGATTGAGGATTAATAATGATACGACCAATGACAGACAAGGAACGACAAAGAGCAAAGGAGAAACAAGTAATGAACACGGCAAGCATGAGTGCAGAGATTCAGTTGTATAACGCAATGACTCGTAATAAGCTGAACATAAAAGAGGCGATAGAAGCTATGAATCGTTATGCAAATGACAAGGACTTCCAAAAACAGCTTGACGATTATTATGGAAGTGAGCTATACATAGCTGACGACTTTGAAGAAGTAACATCAGACCATTAGGAGAACAATGAAACACCTAACCCTCGACATAGAAAACACAGTTACCAAACGTAACGGCAAGTTACACCTTGATCCGTTCGAACCTGAGAATACATTGGTTATGGTGGGTATGCTAGATGATCTTGGCAACGAAGCTATTGTGACATTTGATCACGCAGAGCATTCACCCACACAAAGGGGAGCACAGATAGTACAAGACCTACTTGACTGTGCTCCTCTTCTTATTATGCACAATGCCGCACACGATCTTGTATGGCTATGGGAATCTGGATTTACCTATGGCGGTCCTATCTTTGATACCATGCTAGGTGAATACGTATTGCAACGTGGACAGAAAGAACCTCTGTCTCTTGAGGCATGTGCAGAAAGATATGAACTTGCTACACAGAAGCAGGACACCATGAAAGAGTGGTTGAAAGCTGGTAAGCAGGTACGTGACATGCCTTATACAGAACTATCAGATTACCTATCTGCTGACCTTGCAGCTACACAACAATTGTATTTGCGTTTAGTGACACAGTACGAGGAGTGCAGTGCATTGGAAGGAACGATACGCCTGACTAATCAGCTTGCTGTACATCTGTCACGTATATACCAACGTGGTTTTGCTGTTGATATGTCTGTGTTAGATCAGGTTAGGCAAGAGTTTACAAAAGAACGTGACGATCTTGTGTCTAGTCTTGAGGCACAGGTGATTGATCTTATGGGGTTTAGGCCAATCAATCTTAACAGTCCAGAGCAATTGTCTTGGGTTATTTACAGTTGTAAACCTAATGATAAAAAGACATGGCCTGATATGTTTGATCAACGAATGGATAGACAAGATGTGCAACATCAGATACGCAACAACAGCACTAGGCTTTACAAACAAAAGGCAAAGCAATGCAATGTGTGCAAAGGTAATGGGAAAATACGAAAGGTAAGGAAAGATGGAACACCATACGCAAGACTTAATAATTGCACTACGTGTAATTCCAGTGGCTTTCTTTTTCTGGATACTAATGAGATAGCTGGACTACGATTTGGTAGAACTATTGATAATCCTAAGTGGATTAGTGCCAATGGGTTTAGCACCAGCAAAGACATCCTAGTGTACCTAGAGGGTATTGCACGTAGTAAAGGTAATACAAAGGCAGAGAAGTTTTTATCCAGTGTTCGTAGACTGTCAGCAGTGGAAACCTACCTGTCCAGTTTTGTAGAGGGTATTGCAACCCACGTCAAGTCTGATGGTAAACTTCACGTAAGGTTGTTGCAACATCGCACAGGCACAGGCAGACTTTCAGGCGCTGATCCTAATATGCAGAACATGCCACGTGGCGGTACGTTTCCTGTCAAACGTGTATTCAAGTCACGATGGAATGGCGGCAGTGTGATGGAAGCTGACTTTGCCCAGCTTGAGTTTCGGGTGGCTGCATTCTTATCACAGGACAAGACTGCCATTAATGAAGTGACCACAGGGTTCGATGTACACTCGTACACTGCCAAGGTTATCTCTGATGCAGGTCAACCTATTAGCAGACAGGAGGCAAAGTCCCATACTTTCGCCCCTTTATATGGGGCAAGTGGCTTTGGTAGAACAAAAGCAGAGGCTGCTTACTATCAACAGTTTACCACAAAGTATAGTGGTATCGCCAAGTGGCATGAGTCATTGGCAAATGAAGCATTACGTACAGGCAAGATCACTACACCATCTGGACGTGAGTTTGCTTTCCCTGATGTAGAACGTAGACATTATGGGGGTGTGACATTTTTCACACAGATTAAAAATTATCCTGTGCAATCGTTTGCCACGGCTGACATTGTACCTATATCTCTGATATACATTGACAAGATGCTAGAGATAAACAAACTAAACAGCTGCATAGTCAATACTGTACATGACAGTATTGTTATTGACGTGCATCCAAAAGAGAGGGAGAAAGTTCTTAAAATTATAAATCGTACTAATGAAGTGCTAACATCCTTGATTAACAAACGTTGGGACATTAATTTAAATGTGCCTCTATTATTAGAAGCAAAAATTGGTCCGAATTGGCTTGACACAAAGGACGTAGCCTGATATAACTATACATCTGTAACAAAAGAAAAGGAGATACATATATGACTATGGTAGAAACATTTAATACGGCAGACTACAATTCAATGGCAGTTACACTTGGGATGGCTGCGGATAACAAACCATCCCGTGATAGCTCCACTCTTGCACGTTTACGTATTAATCACTCGCCTATTATGGGTGAGCAAGAAGTAAATGGCAAGAAGGTAAAGCTAGAGGTTGTAGCTGGCGGCACATACAAGTTGGAGATTCCTGATGGCCCAACTTATTATGCCGAATCTGCTACTATACGTCCGTACATGCAACGGTTTATGTACAAACGTTTTGTAATGGGCAACGACTCTGCCCCTAATCGTTATGTCAAAACTATCATGGCAGATAACCTTAACATTGATCTAAAGGACAATGATGGCGGTTTTAACTGTGGTAAACCTGCTGGTTGGATTGAAGACTTCAAGGCTTTGCCTCAGAAGACACAAGACTTGATCAGGCAGATCAAACGTGTACGTGTAATGTTTGGAACTGTTACACTAGACAATCCAGTAGACTTGAATGGCAATCCTGTCAATCAAGAACTAACGGATACGCCATTTATATGGGAGATTGAGAATCGTGATGCCTTCAAGATGGCTGGTGGTATCTTTACTAAACTTGCTAAGATGCGTAGGCTACCACCTATGCACACCATCAAATCAGGCACACAAGAACGTAGCTTACCTAATGGTAACAGCTTTTTCCTGCCTGAGTTGGAGCTTGACATCACTAACTCGTTAGACTTAGATGCAGAGGCACAAGAAATACTTACGAACTTCTTGGCTTGGATCGCAAACTATAACGAGTATATATCTAACGCATGGGATGAAAACGTGAGTAAGCACGAGGACATTCCATTTGGTGATGTAGATGATATCATTGACGCAGACATGGAAGAATTTGCATGATCAATCATCCAGCCGAACTAAAGATACATCAGTATCTGGAGAACGCAGCCAATGGTAAGTCAGAGATGTCTGACGAAACCATTGACCGTGTTGCTTCTGACGTTGCTGATGCGTTAAAAAGACAGTTTGGCTCTGGCAACAAACGTGATGCCTTTAGACTGAGGATGTCCAACATTGGGCGTCCCACTTGCCAGCTTTGGTTTGATAAAAATAAACCTGAAAAGGCATTACCTAAACCGACTACATTTGTAATGAACATGATGATCGGAGACATAGTTGAAGCAGTCTTCAAGGGTATTCTTAAAGAGGCTGATGTGGCCTTTAAAGATACCAATAGAGTTAGCCTTGCAGTTGGAGACATTGATAGTACTTATATTTCTGGTTCTTATGATCTCATTGTAGATGAAGCGGTGGATGACATTAAGTCTGCGTCTGACTATAGCTACAAACATAAGTTTGATTCGTACGAGTCGTTAGAAGAGAGTGATCCGTTTGGTTATATAAGCCAACTTGCAGGTTACGCACGTGCAGCAGGTAAAAAACTTGGTGGTTGGTGGGTAATTAACAAGGCAAGCGGTCAATTTAAATATGTAAAGGCAAAGACAGATGTTCCAAGCCAGATAAATAAGATAAGAGATACGGTTGAAACATTAATTAAAAATGATTTCAGTCGGTGCTTTTCCCCTATACCCGAAAAGTTTCGGGGGAAAGCAACGGGCAACTATATACTTGACGATAGTTGTAAATTCTGCGACTATAGGTTTGAGTGTTGGCCTAGCTTAAAAGAGATACCATCACGTGTATCACAAGCTAAAGTGCCACCAATTGTGCAATACGTAGAAAGGAGTGATGAATGATTGGAGATGATGAAATTAAGGAAATGCAGGATCACATTGCTGAAATGGAACGAGAACTTGCAATCAAAAAGAAGGCCGTTAGAGAGGCAAAGTACGCAGGACTACGTGCAGCTATGCAAGCTCGTAAAGAGGCAGATGAAGCTGTTAGACAAGAGTTAAAGGACTTAGGAGTAACACAAACTACATCCTTTGGAATGCCGTTTGACTTTCACTGGAGGTTCTAGTGAATCATAAGCAGTTCAAAGCTGCTATGAAGCAGGGGTATAGGAGTGGTCTTGAGATAAAAATAAAAGACTTCCTAAGAGAAAACAAGATACCCATCAAGTACGAATGCTTAAAGATTGAGTGGGAAGACTTGATGTATCGCACCTATACCCCTGATTTTATTCTGCCTAATGGCATCATTATTGAGGTCAAAGGTAGATTTACTGCAAGTGACAGACGTAAACATGTGTGTATCAAGAAACAACATCCTAAGTTGGATATTCGTTTTGTATTTGAGAGTAGTAGGCGCAAGTTAAGTAAAGGCGCTAAGTCTACATATGCCACGTGGTGTGAGCGCAATAAGTTTACGTACTGTGATCGTGTAATTCCTATGGAATGGCTAAAAGAAAAGGGTAAAAATATGCACCCTGAGTTCATACAATTTCCATTGAAAAAAGTAAAGAGAGGTTAGCATGGGTACAGTATTTCAACAATTTGATGACAACGATATATTGATACGTCTATCTCCCTTTCTTGATGATTCAGGTGGATGGACAGGCGAACTACTCGTAGGTATAGCAAGCTCAGAGGATAATGATCTAACAGATAATGATTATTTTCATATTATGCAACTGGGGTCTATGTTATGTGCAGCCGTTCCTCTAATGGAAGAGAGTGAAACATTTAGAAAAATGCTTTACGAGTATACACAAAAAGTGTTAGAAGAGGAGAAGAAACAAAAAAAGAAATCAGTAGTAGAGAAACACGACAACATAATCAAAGTAAATTTTTGAAAGGAGCACGAATGTCTGACAATGTAAACAATCCAAAACACTACAACCAAGCAGGTATTGAATGCATTGACGCCATTCGTGCCGCCACTGGTGACGGTTTTGAATACTATCTACAAGGTAATATACTAAAGTATTTGTGGAGATATCGGTACAAAAATGGGGTAGAAGATCTCAATAAAGCACAATGGTATCTCAAACTATTGATTGAGGAAAAAGATGCGAGTAAAAATATTTCTGACAATAGAACTGGATGAAGAAGATTATCCAATACCCGTAGATGGTATGGTAGAAGAAGATGTGGATGAGACTATACGCAATCTTATCCATGATGTAGACGGTATGTCTGTCAAGTCTGTAAAAATAATAGTGGAGTAAATTATGATATTAGAAAACCCAGATGAAACTTATGGCCCAACACTAAATATCTCTGAAGAGATACATTCCATGAAGTACCGTGGAAAGTACGAATCTTTTAAAGAAGCTATGGCACGTGTAGCTGAGGCATTAAAAGATGATGATGCACATTTCTTAAACTTTAAAACCATACTGTACAATCAGCGATTCTTACCTGCTGGACGTGTACAGTCAGCGATGGGTGCGCCAAGACGTGTTACACCTTATAACTGCTTTGTATCTACTACTATACAGGACAGTATGCAAGGCATCATGGAAGCTGCTACAAGAGCAGCAGAGACTATGAGACTTGGCGGTGGAATAGGATACGACTTTTCTACGTTACGTCCACGAGGGGCTATGATACGAAGCCTAGAGAGCAAATCCTCTGGCCCTATATCTTTTATGAATGTGTTTGACGCAGTGTGTGGCACGATCTCTAGTGCAGGTCATAGGCGTGGAGCACAGATGGGTGTGTTACGTGTAGACCATCCTGATATTGAAGAGTTTATACGTGCAAAGAACAACAGTACTGACCTAACTAACTTCAATGTATCGGTTGGTATCACAGATAAGTTTATGGAAGCCGTAAAAACAGACAGTGACTTTGACCTAGTATTTGAAGGAACAATATACAATACCATCAGTGCTCGTGCATTGTGGGATGATATATTGCGCAGCACATGGGATTGGGCAGAACCAGGAATATTATTTATTGATAGAATAAATAAAAAGAATAACTTGCGCTACTGCGAAACAATTGCAGCAACCAATCCGTGCGGTGAGCAACCGTTGCCGCCCAACGGTGCATGTTTACTTGGCTCTTTTAACTTGACTAAATACGTAGTTAAGATAAATGATAAATACGTGTTCAATATTAATCAGCTACGTAACGACATACCCTATGTTGTACGTGCTATGGATAACGTAATAGATCGTGCAGTGTATCCTCTTACGCAACAAGAACAAGAGGCTAAATCAAAACGCCGCATGGGATTAGGTGTAACAGGTGTTGCTAATGCAATAGAAGCACTTGGTTTTGAGTACGGTTCATCCGCATTCATTACACAATTAGAAACTATAATGGAGGTAATACGTGATACAGCATATAAAAGTTCTATTTCTTTGGCCTTGGAAAAAGGTCCGTTCCCTTTGTTCGATCAGAGGTACTTGGATTCCGATTTTGCGAAGACTTTACCAGACGACATTAGGCAGGATATTTCTAATTATGGCATTCGTAACAGCCATTTATTATCTGTGGCCCCCACAGGAACAATTAGTCTCTCCGCAGATAATGTCTCCAGTGGAATCGAACCCGTCTTCTCCTACTATTACGACAGAACCATTATCACCTTTGACGGACCCAAAACTGAGAGAGTAGAGGACTATGGTTACAGAGTGTTTGGCGTAAAGGGTAGGACTGCAGACGATCTGTCTGTGTTTGACCACGTAAAAGTGCTTAATGCCGCCAGCAAGTATGTTGACAGTGCATGTTCAAAGACATGTAATGTTGGTGATGATGTATCGTGGGAAGACTTTAAGAACGTGTACATGCAAGCATATGAAGGTGGTGCTTCAGGTTGTACAACGTTTCGTGCATCAGGAAAACGGTACGGTATTCTTAATGCATCCTCTGCTGAAGACATAGTAGAGGAAGAAATTATAGAAAATACAAAAGATTTTGTTGACGAAGGGACCGCTTGCTATTATGATATGGAAACTGGTCTTAGAAAATGTGAGTAAAAAGGAGAACTAACATGACTAAACTAACTATTGACGAAACCGAATATGACATTGATGATTTTACAGATGAGCAAAAGGCTATCGTAAATCTAATACAGTACAACGACACTGTCGTGCGGCAACTAGAGCATGAGTTGCAGTGTGTATCTGCTGTTGGCAAAATGAAGGTAAACGAGTTGAAACAATCATTAGGCCATAAAGATGAGGAGTAACTCTTTTAAAGAGGGTTCTGAAGCAGAGCAAGAGTTTATTGCTTTACGTGGAGGTAATATCATTCGTAGGTCAACTAAAAAGGAGGATATACAAGAACATTGGGATGTGTTAGATAAAGAGTTTGGTAAGATAGATGTTAAGGCAGCTAAACGCAAGTATAGAAATGGTCAAGTGGATGGCACTATATGGTGGGAACTAACCACTGTAAAAAGACCTCCTCACTGGACGTCTTCAGATGGTTGGGGCGTACCTAATGGCATAGATAGGTATGTTGCAATAAAGACACATGACTATTTTTATCTTGTAAAGCCCGAAAAAGTTATCGACAAGATAAGAGAAAAATGTAAGAACTATTATCGTGGTGAATGGGGATTACACTCACGTCCAACACGTGGTGATCTAATTACTATTTTACCTTTGTCTTTTTTACAAGAACACTCAGATCATAAACTTAAAATAGGAGAAGCAGCATGAGCCTTAAAAAATTATCTCGCAAACAACGTAACCTTGGCAAGCACGATGCCCCATTAAAATGGCAGTTTGAGCAAGGCCACAGTGCTTTTAAACGTGGGCAAATAGTAAACCCATTCTCTAGTGACACAATGCAGTGGAGAGAATGGGAGCGAGGCTTCAATAAAGCCTACTATGAGCAGCTAAAACGGATAAAAAAATATGAGCTTGGAAGAAGAGGCAAAGAGATTTCTGGAGAAACGGAATGCAGAGTCTGATCCAGATAAATTACGTAATGATTTAATAAAAATGTTAGAGTGGTTCATAGAACAGTTGAAAAAAAAGGGAGCTTAGTTGCTCCCTAAAATACGTAATACACGTAGATGCTCTATGTTACTGTAATCGGGGTTGCCAAACTGTTTTATAAAGGCACGTTCTGCTTTCTTTCTTTGCATCTTACCCATACGTCTGTAAGATAATAATTCCTGCACATATGGAGATGCTTGTCCTGCACTACCATCTTGTAGCTTTTCTTTTATTATTTTAATAGAGCTTTTAAACTTCTCTTTTGCAGCAGCCACACCAGCTTTACGTTTACTATATTTCTTTTTATACTCTGCGCTCTGTTCGTCATACGCTGCAAGCTCATCTTTTTCTGCCAACCTAGCCATCTCAGCAGCCAATGGCAAATACTCACGTATCAAACTATTCTCAAAGTTTCTAATCGTAGGAGACTGTGATCTACTTGATATATCAAACTCTTCTAATCCAAGTGTTTTAAGATACTCTCCTGCTTTTGTTTCTCCCTTTTTCATGTTTATACCAAATAACATTCTTGTGCCTAAGCCTATTCTTTCGGCATCCTCTGTCATTATAAATTCTCTTTGAGGTAAATCTCTTTCTGTCGATGGGGCAGATAGTCCTCTTTGTTTTAAGGATCGTATAAACTCGCTTGTAAATCCAGACTCCATTGATGGCTCTGGCTTAAAGTCTGCGTATTCTGTGGGGCGCTCCCCTTGTAGACGCTGCGCATCCGACAGTTGGTATAATGGTGTAAACACACTAGCAGCTAACTGACCAAAGAATCTACCAAGAAACTCATTTCTACGACTAGTATCTACAATGTCTTCGCTCTGCACTACAGCTTCACGCACAGTGTCAAGCATGACATTGCCTGTACCTGTACGAAATGTACTACCTAAAAATGTTTCCGCTAACTCTGTCAAATCAGGATCAAAGTTTGACCAATTTCTGTCTCCAATCATACCCTGTTTTACTGCCTCTGCTATATATGCAAATTGTCTTAGGGGAAATTGTGGAGTTATATCTATAAGATTACCATCCTCTGTACGTAATTCATTATATTTTGTTCCCTTTGCATCATCAGACATGCGATATTGATAAAAAGCATTTGCCGCACCAAGACCTATTATATTTTGTCCAAGTAGTCTAGCATCACCACGAGTTACCTCTTTACCAGTTAGCATTTTAAACAATGGCTTTGTGCCACCTGCCATGTACTTTGTCATTAACTCTATTGAGTTAAACATAAATCTTGGAAATGGGACTACAGTTGTTAAACCTGTGCGAGTAATAAAGTTTGATATATCTTTAAACAACCAAAAGTCTGGTTGCTTTGCGTAGGTAACATCAAGAGCCTTACGTGCAGCGTCATCCATTATTGCATGTATTGACCTTGCATCTGATGGTCTGACAGTTGTAGCATCGTTTAGTATATCACGTATCTTGCCTTCATCAAGAGACTTCAATAGATCCATGTCCCATTCTTTTCGGACAAGTCTCTCTAGCTCCCCTAAAAACGTACCTCTGCGTATCATAAATTCTTGCATACGGTTTGGTATATTTACAACGCTAACCCCATCCTCAAGGACTCCATACGCCTTGTCAAATGCCTTTCCGACAACAGTTTCTGCCTGTCCTCTACCAGTTAGTTTTTGTAGCTCATTTATGCCGCCAAATAAACTGTCATTTATATCACGTAATTCAGGTCTTTCTAATAAATACTCTGTATAATCTTTTGCTCTGAGAGGTTTTGCAAATATGTACTTCATGCCTCGCATAGCATCTGTGTAAGAACCTGTCTTGGCAAAGGGATTTATCTCTTGAAATGCTTTACCTGCTCCTACTAATTTATTTTGTTCTCTAGCAAATGCGAAGGTTGCATCTTCAAATATATCTGCCAATGCTTCTGCAGGTGCACGTATACCAAATGATGTTACGTTACGAGCAGCAGTTGCCAACGCAGATACCATTGATCCACGTCTTATATTCTCAAATCTTAAAAAATAATTCTTCCAAAACTTACCAAGCTCAGACTTCATGTCTAACCCTGCAGCAAGTTCCGCTTGTCCTTTAGCAACAGCAGATTTTTTTCTTTTTATTTGACTTAGTTGATTAAGTATTTTACCAGCTTTTGATCCGCTACTCACCACAGATAGGATATAATCTTCAAATGATAGGCCATAATAAGATAGCAAGTCCATTAATTCTTCTGTCTGCTTCAAGTCTCCTGTAACTGTGTAGTCAAACAAGTCATCAATTACTGTGTTCTTTGTTTTCTTTCCAAAAGCATCTGGCTTACTCTCTTTAAGTTTAGATACAACAGCAGTAAGACCATCCATTTTATCAGGGTCTAGTAAAGGATTAATTAATTGATCTGTAGATTTTGCAAGATCAGAGTACCCCAGTGTGCCACCATCACCAGTTTTAAATGTTTCCTCTGTCTCTCTTATTATACCCAAAAAGTTTGTATCATATATCTCTTTTGTCTTACCTGCCCCTACCTCACGAACTAAGTCAGGATCAATAACTAAATTACCATCCTTATCAGTCTTTGATATTCGCTGACCTGCATCAAGATTATTTTCTTCAAATGCACGTATTAAATCATTACGTGTTTTTACATTTTTTTCTGCTACATTTATTGCACGTTCACGCATTTTAACTGCCTCTGCAGCCTCTGCATCTATTGCCTTTTGAGCACGTGTATAATTTTCTATAGCTGCACTCTTAACGCCTAGTCTTTTACCTACCTCTTTAGCGCCTTTTTTAGTTACCCCTACAGCACCTACGAGAGGCAAGGCACTTAGCCCTGCCAAAGCTAAATTACCGCCAGCAGCACCAATCCTACCCTCTTTAAATGCCTCTTGCGCATCTCCATACAAAATAGGAACGTCAACGATAGAAGTAACAGGGTTAAACACAGAGTCAGCTTGTATAATTGCATTTATCTCTGATATATTTGTCATGCCACTATCTACAAGTTTGTTTGCAAGTTTTCTTGTAACGGCATTTGGACTAGTTAAATAACTAATTAGTCTTTCCTTTTTATCACTTGCCTTACCCACCATGACACCTGCACGTTCATATGCCTCTGTTTCTGTGTCTTTAAATAAAATACTATCAGGATTTTTTTCTTTTAACTTTTCTAAGGCTTGTTCTCTAGTTAAATTTCCATATAATTTATCTAGTGTAGCAAAGTTTTCTTTCTTTTCATTTTCTATTTGTGTTATATAATTCTGTATCTGCTCATCACTAGCGGCTAAATCAAGTCTACGATTTTCCTCTATTTTAAATAACTCTTCTACACGTGCTCTTGCATCTTGCATTACCTCTTCATTTTTGTTCTCTATGTCTATCTGTGTGGCTATAGAGTTATCTTCAGGCACAGATGTATTGTTCTCTAAACCAGAGGGCAATGTAAATTTATTATTTTGTTTGGGGGATTCTTGAGAATCTTTAGGTAAAGCAAACTGATTGTTTGTAAATACCTCTTCTTTCTCATCAGGTATTCGCATACCTTGTGGGGGCATTGTGCCAGCCTCAAAACCTTCAGGCAATACAAAATTATTAGCCATTTAAGAACCTACTTGATAAAATGGAAAACTAGCACTAACACCATCAAGTGGTGCATTAGCACCTACATAAACTAATAACTTACCGTTAAAATTTACAACATCACTAAGTCTATATTGAATATCTTCAAGAGCAGCTAAGTTAGATACATTCCCTCTAAACCTATTATAATCAAATTTTGTTCCACCAGTTAAACTCTCTGGATCAGTTGCTCTACCTGCAGCAGCTACCCTTTTTGCATATGTAGTTAAATCTGATTTAGCAGTGTTTATTTCACTAGATATATGTGCAGTAAGTTTAGTATCTGAGGTAGGCACTGCGTTGTTTAAAGTCATAAGAGAGTTAGCACCACGTAGTCGTGCTATACTAACTAAACCCCCTTTACCCTGTAAATTACCAGCTATTGTCTCTGATATGTCATCATATTTAAGACCAAACTGTATAAGATTGTCCTTAAAAGCCCTGCTTGAATTTAGCAAAACATTTTCTGCAGTCATCCAGTTGTCAGGCTCTTTGCCCTTCTTTTCATCATCTTTTTGTTTGAGTGCAATTTTACCTAATATAAATTCTTCTTGTGTTTTTAGTTGAGATAATTCATTTTCGTCAGTAGTTCGCATCATCTTTTGTACAATAGAAGCATGAGCAGCATCTAAACTAGCGTATTCTTTTGGCGGTTTACCAAACGCAGCTTTTAAATATGCAGCCTTTTGATTATTTGTAGCGGTAGGCGCAGTAGGTTGTGTTAATGTTGTTTGAGATAATGCTGGAACCTCTGCAGTTTTAACTGCGGCGTCACCTGCAGCATTCATATCATTTACAACATCCTCTGGTGTTGCATTAGGACCAGCCATTTCAAACATAACATTAGGATCAAAAAAGTCTGTCTTACCAAAATTATTTTTTGCGGCATCAATATATAACTTTGAAGCTCCTATCCCTTGACCAAGAGCTAGTTCAATATTTTTATCATTAATACCTAGTGCTTCCATTGTACCAGCGAGTTCCTCCATGATAGCATTCTTTTTATCACGTTCAGCTTTCTTTGCTGCACGTGCTCTCATAGATTCTGTTTCGGCTAAATACTGAAATCTACGCTGTTGTTCCTCTTCTGCCTCTATTTTATCTACAATAGACTCAGACATCCCAGCTAAAAAACCACCAAAGTTAAACGACATTACATTCTCCTAGCCATCAATCCTGTTTGTGGAGGTGCTTCCTCTTCCATAGGCTCATCTTGTTGCATTGCTACATCCAATGAAACTCTTTCTACTGGAGTTTCTTCTTCTTCCAGACCACGCATAGCCTTCTTTCTTTTACGTATCTTACTCATGGCTACAGCAATTGAAGACTCAGATGGTGTGTCTTCTGTTTTTAACTCTGTACCCATATTATATTCTACATCTAACTCTTCTGCGAGATATGCTAATGTTTCCATAAGCACAGGTATAATTAATATACCTACATCAACACTATGCTTGCCTTGCATAACAGCACCACTCTGTAATGACTCAGCAATAATAGTAAGAGGCACACCCGTTTCTATTACATTCATCAAATCTTCTTGCAAATCAGGATGCGTTATACGAGGAATATGATACTGTAATGCTTGCTCTACAGTTGTATACTGTGGGGGTTGCTGCCATGGTCTATTACCCAACTCATGTGTTAATCCCTGACCTGGTAATGCCCTTTCAAATGATACTTGTGGTACTTCAGCCATTCTTTAATTCCTGTCTTGCTTTTCGTATTTCCATAACATACTTTGCAATACGCTCTCTTGGTTCTAATTTATCATTAGTATTTTGCTGTGGCATACTAGGACTACGAGATAATAATCCTGTGCTTTGCACTGGTTGTTTTTTCTGTTTAGGCATTTGTAAATTTTTATATGCTTTAAAACCTGCGTTATACATTCTTATACCTCTTACTCTGGTGCATCTGTGCTAAATATATCAAATACTGGACCTAAAATAGAACCACCCAGTGTGCCTGTAAGATCAGATGTTAATATTTTACCAATTAATGATCCAAATCCTACACTTGTACTATAGTCTTGTTTCATTTCTGCAAGGTCATACTGAGTATTTGATGCTATGTTTTGAATGGCAAGTCGTGTCATGCGATCTTTTTCACTCTCTGCGGCAGTCCATGCTTGCTCCATGTTATCAGAATAGAATTGCCACAGGTCATTGTATGCATCACGTGACATATCTAACAAAGCCTCAGAGTTTATTTCATTAGCACGATTAACTGCAGCCGTATCAGACGTTGCAATCTCTCTACGCCACTGTGCATTTGCCTGATCTATAACTAAACGATTAGTAGCATTAAACTGCTCACGTTGATTGTTTACCTCAGTATTAAATCTTTCAATAACATTTACCTGACCTGCGTTAAATTGTGACTGTGCATTAGATTGTGTCGCATTAAACTGAGCAGTTGAGTTTGCAAGACTAGCGAAAAATTGATCTACCTGATTTTGTGAACTAGCATTAAATTGTGCAGCAGCATTCTGTGCAGCCTGATCGCTAAACAAAGATTGTGTGCGCTGCTGACCTTTAAATAGCTCCATCTGTTGTCTGTTAGATAGATTTGCCATATCCATTTGTAAAAAGTTTTGCGCATTTTGTACAACAGTCTGTTGTCTATTACTTAAATTAGCTACGTCAAGCTGAGACAAAGCAGCAGCCTCTGCCATCACAAGAGCCTGACTATTATTTAACTCCGCTAAACTTTCTGAGTTCGCTAGTCTAGAGTTCTCAAGAGCAATTTGCTGCTCTGCTGTAAAATTAACATTAGCTATATCACTAATTTTACTTGCATTAATTACCTTTGCTTGAAATCCTTGATCAAACTCTAAGCCCATAAACTTAGCACGTTGCTCTGCAGAAAGCATAGCCATCTGCTGTTTATTAGATAGGTTTTGTGCATCAAAAGCTGCTTGTGTTGCAGCGTCAGCCTGTGCAATAGGCAATGCAGCTTCCATAGCGGCCTGTACAATAGCCTGTCCTGCTATTGAAGATGTGCCTAGTCCACGTGCAGCCATCTGTTGTGTAGCAAGCCGCATTGCTCCTGCAGCCCAAGGGGGTGTTTCACCACCCTCAAAGTCCTGCATTAATGTTTCTAACTGACCACGTACTGTTCTTTTACTATTTTCTGAAGCTTGCGCAGCGGCTACGGCATTAGTATATTTTGCTACTTTAGTTGCATCTACTGTGCCTAGACCACTAACAAGCTCTGACTGTCCAGTTTCAATATCATTTATAAGGGTACGTTCTGTCTCTTCTGTTAACTCAGCTAACTTAACTACTTGATCAAAGTCTTCCTCTATTTTAGCGGCAGCTAGTCCATCTTCCTCTGCCATTCTGGTGGCTATACCAGTGGTTGCCTGTGTAGCTGCTGTTGATTGCGCTGCGTCACTTACAAAGCCTGTTTGTGCCTCTATACCTGCCTCACCAGTTATATAATTAGAGGGATCTAAATTAAATCTCTCAGCAAATTGCTCTGGTGTAAACTCTCTACCACCTTGAATGTATCTATTTCGCTCTGCATCATACGTAGGGGTTTGTCCCTCTTCAAATTCTGTAGAGGCAGTTACTGCACTAAGTAGTCCTTGTGCATCAACTACCTCACCACCCTCTAATACAGCCTTAACACTACGAGCAGATGTAGCAGGAGCCATTAATGTAGCTGCAGTAGCTGCAGGTTGAGCAGCTTGTGTAGTGGATGCCAGTGTAGTTCCTAATGCAGATGCACCTACAACCTGTCCTGATGTAGGATCTACAAACTGCCCTGCCTCTTGAGCCACACCCACAGGAACAAAAGTTGCACCAACAGGCATCCCTGGTGCTATTGCCTGTGTAGCTAGTACATCTTGTAATTGTGAAGCTGTGCCTTCACTTACAAAATCTTGTTGTGGTATAAACTGTTGTCCTAAAACACGTGGATCTGATGGTGTATATACATCAGGATCAGTTTGCCCTGTTCCTGTATCTCCCGCTGGAGGCTCTTGTTGATATAAACTAGACCCTAGCTGTATTGTATTTGCCCCTGTGCCACCTAAAGACTCTGAAAATGCTTCATCCACTGCAGATTGTTCTTCCATCTCCTCTGTAGTTGTAGTGTTAGTCCCTACTGTACCTGACTGTGCATAAATTACATTTTTCTTAGCCATTCCACCATTAGCCATCTGTATAGCCTTTTGTGTATACATGTCCATCATTTGTTTTTTATCAGGATTATTATTTAAATAATTATTAAACCCGTTCATATCTCCTTGATAACCTAAACTACCAGCAATACGTTGCATTGCTTGTGGCTTAAACCCACCAAACATATTTTGTTGTGTCATTGGCATATTTTGTTGTTGCATGTTAGGAACCGCCCCACCTTGTTGATATGTAAATCTTGGCATATACCCAGTTTGTTGTGGTTGATTATAAGTAATAGGTGTAAAAGCACTTGCAGGTCTATAATTTAATCCTATAGTAGGGTTATAGGCTTGATTAGCTTGAAGAGATTGACCGACTACACCTGTAGAAATTTGTGCATCTGCAGGTTGATATTGGCTAACAGTCGTTCCAAATGTAGGTGTTACGGTATACGTTCCTGTAACAGGATCAACTTGTCCAACATTATCACCAACAGGCTGTACAAATTGTGGTTGCACTACAGGGGCTTGATATGTGCCACTAGTTGGTTGAAATGGTATGTTAACAGGTTGGCCTGTTCCATCCACTATTACGGGGCTATCGACCACAGGAGTTGGTGTAACTACAGGATCTGTTACGATAGGATCTGTTGCACCTGTGTCATCTATAGGATCTGTTACATCCGTATCATCCACAGGATCTGGATCTGGATTAAATATAGCATCATAACCCTCTGGATCATTTGCTTGTAATATATTCTCACCATATACATCTGCAACCCTTTGTGGATTGTAAATATCTGATCTAGTGTCTAACAGTGGATCAAAGCCACCCTGTTTATAAAAATTAAAATTTTCTTCTGATAAATTGTTCTTATAATATAAGTCTATAGCATTTTGAGCTTGTTGAGAAGTTAGTCCTCTATATTTAGGGTTTTCTCTTAGTGTGCTATTCGCCATTAAAGCATCTTGTGCAGTATATATATCTATGACCCCACGATCAAGATGCATTTGAAATCTACGAGCGCCCCTATTAGTGGGCTGTGTTGTAGTTCTTGTAGTTGTTTCAGGTTCTTCTGTAGAAGTTTCATTAGCAAATTCTACATTAGACATATCAATAGGATCTGATACGGTACTAGGTGTTCTGTGAGCAAACCTTTTATCTAAAAAAGTATTAATTTCTTCATCATTATAACCTAGAGCCTTAGAAAGATCAATAAATTTTATTTCTTCATCACTTAAAGCATATTTAGTCCCATCTCTAGATACTTGATACGCTGAATATGGATCATCTATAGTATCTTCTACAGGATCATCAGTTGGTGCTGGTTCATCATCCTCAATATTATCTGTGGGTTGTGGAGTTGTAGTGTTGGGTTGATTAGAAACAGGAGCAGTTGCACTACCGTATGCATGATAGTTTGCACTAGCTAAATTATTAAAAGTGCTAACACTACCATCATCCATGAAAACACGATAAATTCTATTGCCTTCACCATCACGAGCCATTGTTTTTATTACTTGTGGCATTATCTAGTCCCTATCCATACAAAACCGAACAAAAGGCCAACGGAAATAATAAAGAGTAAAATACCTGTAGCCCATTCAATGATTGTTTGTCTGATTTCCATTTGTCTGTATTCATGTTCTCTCTTTTGCTTTCTAAGCTTTGCTTCTATTTCTAATATCTCTTGCCATTTAGATGGTCCATACACCACAGATATAAAGTCTTTTAGCTCCTGTCTCATAGATGCAGCTTTTTGTTTTGCTGCAAAGATCTCCATTGCTTGTGCCTCTACACCACCACCTAGAGCCTTGTACCATGGGGGTTTCTGGTTTTGTTTATCTGCAAAATCTAGATCAGCTATCGCACCAGCCCACTTAGCCATAGTGCCACCCATGTCTTGCAGGTCTTTGCCAACCTGTATGCCTTTCTTCAGTGTGTTAAAGGCAGCAGTGGCACCTGCAATAGCCGTTATGGGATCTATCATCTTCTCTCTATAATTCTATCTAGTTTTGCGTCTAGAGCCTCCAGTCTGTCTATTATTCTATTTATATCACTGTTAGCTTCTGCTTTAGTCATATAGTCACGAGCCATTTCTTCTCGTGTTTTATTTAGTAGGACTTGCATACGTTGTGTTTCTGTGTGTTGGCTACGGATAACCCAACCTACTATACCAAGTAGGCCAGTTAGTCCAGCACTCCATAGCAACTCCATTTCCATCTTACCAAGGTACTTCTTTTATTTGTGCAGTTATAGGTGGGTTTTTAAGTAAATTTATTCTACTAGCTATACTGTTTTCTACGTTTGCAATGTATTCATCACCTAAAATATTTTTTATCCACCCAACTACATCTGATTCTTTTAAATCAGCAAAAGCTATAAAAGAGTCACCTTCTTTTAAATCTGAAATTAAATCTGAAGTTTTGCTTGAATAATTATCTGAATCTACTCCTTCACATTGCCAAGATATTTTAGTTACAAAGTTTTCTTTTGGGGTTTGTAAAACATAAAGTCTTTTTACTCCCCATGTATAAGTTATAGCCATGTTTATGCTCCTGCCTCAATCATAGCTTTGTAGGCCGTTTTAACTGAGTCTGTCCATGCTGCATTAGCTATAGCTTGCACACTTGCATCCTCACCTGAGATGTCTGTAGCTGTATGTGTCCATGCACCATTTTCATTTTGTGTAGAATTAAAAGGCACTAGCACATGCCTGTGAAAGCTACGGCTGATTTCTGTTTTTGCGCCATCTGCACCCTCTTCCATAATTACATTAGCTTGGCGAACATGGATGTTCCATTTGTTTGCTACTTCTATTCTATCGTATTCTATCTCTTTTGTTATGTCGCCTTGTGCCATTGTTACCTCCTTTGGCTTGGACTGTCCGACCCAATGCTATGCAGTGGGTTACACTATGTATGAAATACTAGCAGCAATAAAATCATTATTAGATACATCAGAAACTTGCACTGTTCTCTGTGTATTGTCCCCTGATTGAAAATGAAATCTTCCGTAACTATTACCATTAACCATTTCAAAAACTACTGGTATGTCGTTTGATCCACCAAGACCCTGACTTCTTACCGCACCTTGTG
>MDSY01130385.1_pt1 | contig 23267 bp, 13 predicted proteins | sample 811131 | NCBI WGS metagenome assembly MDSY01 (sample SAMN05326643, study PRJNA326480) | marine metagenome | isolation source: seawater | place: Atlantic Ocean: South West | collected 2010 | reverse complement strand
CCGCCCTGCCCCCGCCCTGCCCCCACTCTCCCCCCACCCTACCCCCACCCTAAGGTGCTCTGGCGTGACACGTGTGCCTTTACGATTGCATCATGGAATAACTGGGGTTTCGTGGAGATCTGGATGCGCTCGATGATGGACCACAACCCTCACCTTCGCTGTGTTGCCTTCTTTGTGGCCGATGGACCCCACGAAGGCAGCGAGATCGTATCGACGATCCATCAGAGGCTAGGGGCACTCCGTGAAGCGTACCCGTCCGTGGACCTCCGTTTCATCACCATCGACGAAGTGCAGCCAGTGATTCCCTTCGACGCGATGGAGCTGGCGTTCCGTTACGACATTGTCTGCTTCAACACGGCCATCAAGCCGTGGGTCTTCAAGCTCCTCTTCGCGCGCGGGTACGAACGCGTCTTCTACTTCGACCCCGATTGCCACTTCTTTTCTCATCTTGACCTCGTACAGCTCCATCTCCACAGCCGCTCTTTTGTGGTGACCCCTCACGAGACGTGGCACACACCGGAAGACGGCCAGTGGCAGCGAGACCTCCAGATGATGCGCGTGGGCATCTACAACTACGGCTTCGTCGCGCTCTCCACGGCGCATGAGGAGTCGCTGAGGCATCACCTTCATTGGTGGGGCGAGCGCTTACGCTACCAGGGGTATGTTGACCTTGCGGCGGGGATGCATTTCGACCAGAACTGGGCGGTATTCATCCCGTCATTGTACCCTATGGAGCACTATGCGATCATCACCGACCCCCGGCTCAACGTTGCCTATTGGAACCTGCACTACCGGGGCGCGCACATCTCGTACGACGAGACACAAAAGCAGGCCCTCTACGGCAGCGCGCCGCTCGTCTGGTTCCATTTCAGTGGCATCTTGCCCACCTGGCGCGAGGCCGAGTCCATCTCCAAGCACCAGACGCGCTTCAAGCTCGCCATGTTCCCGAGACTTCGACCAATCTTCCGAAAGTACATTGAGAGGCACTCGGCGATCAACTCAACGAGCTTTAGGCATGGCATCGACTATGAGTTCAACGCGTTCAGTAACGGCGTCTCCGTTCCCTTCTGGCTGCGTGACATGTTTGGGGAGAGCTCTCTCGCAACGAGGCTCGCTCGCAAGGGATCCCCCGGCCCCCACCCACCACCGGAGTACGCGGCCAGTCTCTCCAAGGTCAAGTACACATTCAACACGACCGAAGAGGGGAAGACTGTCTGGAACTGGCTCTTTCTCCATCGGTACGACCACGTCGTCGGCGCTGAAGGCTTGGCAGACTACGTGCCCAACGTGGCTCTCGCCTTGTTGACCCTTATTGAGCCGGGGGCCGTCGAGAACCTTCACCATCCTGCGGGCCCCGCGGCGATCCGCCGCTGGCTTTACGCACATGGAGTCTATGCGGCAACCTACCTCACCGAGCCGCAAGACCTCATCCCCGGGAGCAGGATCCATGGCGCCTATGCACGCACCTTGAGAGAGGCCCTCTCTGCCGCGTCTCTTGACGAGCTTTGGGATAGAGTAGATGAGCCCCTCATCGAGGGTGAGGATCTCCAGCGGCTTCACAAGGAGCCCAGATGCCATCCAGTGGCCACCAAGCTCTTCAAAAAGAAACCGTTCATGGCCGAGCTCTTGCGCAAGGAGATGCTCCATCGGGAAGCCGTCTGGGAGTCGCGCGGCAGCATGGCGGCTAAGCTGGCTCACAGGTGCAACAAAAGTCCCCGCGCATGAGCCCAGCGCAGCCCACATCCGATCTACCCTCTCTTTGGCGCATATATTGCAAGGGCGCCCAATCCTAGGCCTCGCCCGGCGCATCACATTGATATCGACCACGCAGGTCTCAATGGTCTCGTCCAGGCGTCAACGTGATCGGCTACTTGCGCGGCATGTGGGGAATCGCCAAGTCAGCCCGGCTGGTCTACAGCTCCCTCGCAACCAAAGTGGCAGTCAACGGCATCGAGGTGCCGATACCCTCCGTGCTCGCACGCTCCACAGACGAACCGTCGCCTGGGATATTCACCTCTTTGGACGCCGGATTCGACGTCAACGTCTTCGTGCACAACGCGGACGAGACGGATCATGTGACACGCATGTATCCGTGGTCGAGCTTCCGTGGTCGTTACAACATTGCGGTGTGGGCTTGGGAGCTCGAGTCCTTCCCAAAGAAGTGGATTGCCAACGCGTACCCCTATGACGAGATCTGGACGCCCTCGGCATTTGTTGGCGATGCGGTGCGGCGCGCTCTGCGCCGCTCCCCCGCAACAGCACACATCCCCGTCAAAGTGATGCCATACGGAAACGATCGCGATACCGAAGATGCGGGCGCACTCCCCGATCGTCGAGCCTTCGGCTGGGCCGACGACTGTTTTGTCTTCCTCCTCACATTCGACTTTGCGAGCATCATCGCGCGAAAAGATCCGTACAATGCAATACGCGCCTTCAAGCTCGCATTCGCCCCCGACGACACCACGGTGCGTCTGGTGGTCAAGTCGATGGGTGGCAGCTGGGAGGAGCTCCACAATCTCGCAGCTGAGCTCAAAGGGTGGACCAACATCGAGGCAAGTCTTCAATTACATTGCTTTTCATTGGCCACGATTGTCACACCCCATTTGTCACGTTTTCACATCGCATTCTTCCCGTTTGGATTTGTCACATCCCATTTTTTTCATTCGTCACCACAATTTCACGAGCAGAGCATCTCGAAGGCTATCAGCGCGGAGCAGCTCGCGATCATGCGCATCTCGGTCGATTGCTATGTCTCTCTCCACCGCTCAGAGGGCTATGGATTGAACATCCTCGAGAATCTGCTCCATGGGACGCCAGTGATCGCCACCAAGTATGGCGGCAATATGGAATTCATGCAGCATCTCGAGGCGCCCATCCTCGATGCCTTCGGCGCCAACTTCGAGCTCGTGCAGCTCGAGAGGGACCACGGGCCATACTGGAAGGGTGCCACGTGGGCAAAGGCCAAGGCGCAGCACGCGGCGACGCTCATGCGCTTCGCGCGTGACCACCCGGCGCTCGTCAAGTCGTACGCACGCAACGCCTCCGCGTGGCTCCAGACAAGTGTCTTCTCCTCCACCGGCACTGGCGGGCGGATGGCTGAGCGGCTGCAGCTCATCTCTAGTCGTACGCCGAGCGCTCTCGAGGCCAAGGGCATCCGCAGCGACAGCCATTACTATGAGTGGCCCCAACAGAGCGTCACATGCTACTGGCTGAAGAACCCAGATCTGACCGCGGCGCTCACCACCTATGAACAAGTCAACGCCCACTTCAAGCAAGCCAAGGCGAGAGGAGAGCAGCGGCTCGCCTCATGCGAATGGCTCTCACGTGGTGTGATCACAAGCGCCGACGCCTTCCTCAGGGGCGAGGCGGGCTCCATGAATGGGCCTCGCCTCGAGCACAAGCTCGATAAGTGGAACGGCGAGAAGTATATGGACCGCGCTCGCGCTGAAACGCTTGTCCGCTCCTTGTACAAGCGCATCCTGTTACGCGAGGCGGATCCATCGGGCCTTGAGCACTATGTGAACGCGCTGCAGAGAGCAAGGCCGGGGCAAGAGCGTCACCAACTTGAGCTGCTCGAGCATACCATGAGACGATCCGAAGAGTACGTGACCAAGATCAAGCTCCGCGATACGGCGCGCCTCAAGACATTCGAAGAGATGGAGACGGAACTGAAGGAGCCAGGATCGCCGTATAGATGCGCCACACACCATGGTGTCGCATCATAGATCATATCAAGCTGTTAGAAGCTGGCCTAAGGCTTGATGAGGCCGTCCAGGCCACAGATCATGCAAAGCCGCATCCAAGATGCCAGTGATGCAAATGCAGCACGCGAGATTGCGCGAGATGCAAAAGACCAGTACAATTGTGCATTTAACTCGAATCGCATATATTGCGCCTAAAGATATATGCGAAGGTCAAGGTGCGAGATGCAATACGTGCACTTCCACTAGTGTAATAAAAATAATAATAGACAACGAAAGAAAAACTTTAACTCTAACTGTAACTGTAACTCTAACTGCCCGTTGTTTGAAGAGCTAAATCAAGACATCAGATCATCTGGAGACATCCGGTTTTCGGGGGGTGACCTCACCGTTCTGTACCCACTCCCCGAATCGTCCAAACGGGGTTTCGCTGATGCTCTTGAAGTAGGCCGCCTCGTCAACGAGCCCCTGAGCCGACTGCAACGCCGGTCTATCGACGTGGAGCTCAGCCAACGTCATCTCGGAGTTGAGATCAAAAGCGTGGGCGAGATGGAGCGCATCCTTCGCGGGCTTCGTGTGATTTCCCTCAGAGACGCCCCGTAGCGCACCGCGGAGAGGCGAACGCAGCACAGTCTCGCCCTCGACCATTTGCCATGATGTGTGGTAGAGCTCATCAGCTGTCGTGATGTGGTAGCCCTCCCAAGCGAGCCTCAGCAGTGGTTGGCCAGGCTCCTGTGTTGCACAAGTAGCAGCCGTCACGCATGTACCGCCCAGGCGGGCTAGTGTGGTCTGTGTGGGCAACTGGTCGCAGGCCGCACCACGCTCTGCCCGGCCGACGCCAGCGGCTGGACCGTGAGCACGGAGCCGATGTCCTCAATGCCTCGTTCAGTGAGCCCGAGCTGGATGCGCCATGCTGCTCGTGGCGCCACCAGTCCACCTGCGGCCACCTCCTTGGTGAGTCGCAGCCAGATGTGCGCGCGCGGGCAGAACAATCGCGCCGTCATTGTGTGTTTTTCGGCCTTTCTAGGAAGTTTTGCTAACTTAAATAGGACCTATGTTCTAACGGGGTAGGAACCCCGATACCGAGTATTTATTTACGCAGATCCCACTCGCGCATGGCGTCGACCCTGCTGCGGCGGGCGGCGTGGCGGCAGTTGGGCGTGCATGGGTGTGCTGCGCGCGACGGGTTGGCAGTACGCCTCCGCCCACATGTCTGCAGCAGCACCTACGCCGCGCAGAGTCGCCCCAGTAGCAGCGGCAGCGGCAGCGGCAGCGGCAGCGGCAGCGGCAGCGGCAGCGGCAGCGGCAGCGGCAACGGCAATAGCAGCGGCGGTAGCAGCGGCAGAGACATCGTCGGCGTCGCTCCCACGGCGCGTCCAACGCTGCTGAGCGACGCGCGCATCGTCGCATCCGCCGATTACAATCGCTGGCTCCAGCTCGTGCCAGCATGCATCGCCGGCATCGCCATAGGCTCGTACCCCGCCGTCCCAGCAGTCCTCGGCCCGTCAATCTGCCGTGTTCAAGGCGTGCTGGTATCGACGGCTTCGGACTTTAGCATGTCCTCCGTAGTACCCGTCGCCACCATGATGACTCTCGTCGCCGGCACCGCCGCCGCCGCCCTCGCCCAGCGCTCTGCAGCGTTCGGCATCCGGCCGCTCGCCCTCACCGGATCGATACTCTTCCCACTCGGGACGTTTTCTCTGGCGGGTTGCGCTGTGTACGCAAACTCGATGATGGCATACGGGGCCTCCTCTGCACTCGTCGGTGGCCTCGGCTTCTACTGCCTCTACCCGCAGATCCCGCCACTTCTCTCAGCGCACTGGTTCCCAGACCGCAAAGGTCTCGCTATCTCTCTCTATTTCACCTCGTTCGGTTCGGGTCTCTTCTTTGCGTCTCAGGCGATGCAGAGGCTACAGGCACACTTCCGCAAGGCGCCCGAGCGGTTGGGGGGGCTTGATGAGCTCACCACACGACTCACCCCGTCGGGAGATCGCGTCGCACAGATTGGCGATGAGATTGTCCCAGTGGTGATGGCCACGCAGCAAGATTTGACGGCGAGCGGTTTTGAGACGCTCCTCGAGGGGATCTATAGGATCGACGGCGACTGCTCGAACGGTGCCGTGCCAACAATGCTCTGCATGGGAGCCGTCGTCAGCTCCATGCTACAAATCTCCGCCTGGAATTATCGACTCCCCGCAGCCGCAGCCGCAGCCGAAGCCGCCTCGTCCAACAGCCGAGTCGACGTAACGCGTGATTCTTCCGCAAAGGGCGAGCCCAACGATTCCGCAGAGTTGGAATCAGCGGGCGGAGGAGCAAACCCCCCGCCCCCCTTGTGGGGTCTCACTATGAGCGAGGCCCAACGACTCCCTCACTTTAGCTTGCTCGCCATAGGTACCTTTTCCCTCGGCTGCACTGGCCTCCCCTTTTTAATCTGCGGCAAGTTCATGGTGGCGGACATTTTTGGCGGCGCGGACCTTCCGGCGTCAACGATCGCTGCCGCGTCCGCTGGCTTCCCCGCGCTTCTCAGCATGGCCAACCTATCCGGTCGCTTCCTCTGGGGTCCCGTCTCGGACTATCTCAAGTGTGGACGGACGCTCACGCTCTTTGGTGCGTCGGCACCCGCGCTGGCGCTTCTCCCCACGACGGCCGCTATGGTGGCGACAGATCCCACAAATGCCCTCTTCCTCTTCAAGATGTCGGCGCTCTCGTCCCTCGGTATCTTTGCGGGGGCGCCCGTCCTCCTCGCCCCTGCCGTCAACGAGCTCTTCGGACCAAAGGACGCGATGGCAATATATCAGCGTCTGTGGTCAACGTTGCCGCTCTCGAACTTTTTCGCCTCGATCGCCGTGACGCGCATCAGGGAGCACGCCTACGTCCGCGAAGCAACGGCTCTCACCGAAAAGCTCGACGGGTCGGTCTTTGTCGACGCGTTCGGCGCACCGCCCGAGGCGCTACCTTCGCTTCTCGAGTCCAAGGCGGTGACGCTGCCGCTGCTCATGAGGCTTGCGCCGCCTGGCACCATCGATCCGAGCGCGCTCTTGTATAATGACGCCTTCTATGCGCTCGCAGGGATGAGCACGCTCGCCTTTGTGTGCAATGTGGCCGCCTTCCGCCTCCCGCTTCCAAAGACCGCCAGCAGAGTCCTGCTCAAGTGAGCTCACACTGATGTTAAATTGCACCCATGATGAGAATGATATAACTCGTGTATTATTGATGATTAGTTCTCGTAACTCATGTTTGTACACTCACCTGAGTTCATAGGTAGCACCTACACTTTTATTGCGAGTTATCAGTGAGTGAAAGTCAAATGGTATGAGTTGTTTTGAAAGCGCCAGAATAAGAATTGATGTGAATTTCAGCTTGTGGTTGTTTTGACCAACAACTCCTGCTACCATGGGCATGGAGCATAAGCTCCACGCACCAACCACTGTACTAGGGGTACTAGACTAGACAGGAGAGATTGAGATGTGATGTGGGGGTTGCCAAGCACAGGCTACGACTTGGATGCAAATTCTGATCGTTTCCACCCTAGATTCGATAGTTAATACAGCCACTTTCTGCAATTCGGGGCGCCACAGTGGCACGGCAGCTTCCCATCCCCTCCCTCGTACTTGTAATCAAACGTGAGCTCCTCGTAGGCCTCGATGTCCCTACATGCGAAGAATGCGATCCGAGGCAGTGCGAGCGAGAGGTTATCCACCCACACGGAGAACTGTCTCAGATTGGGCGAGCACGAGTGGTTGAGAAAGCGCGCGACGCCGCAGCGGTAGGTGGCGTCAATCGTGTACTGCTGCTCCTCCTGCCCCGCCGCGTCCAGATCAAAAAGAGTGGAGAAGCCCTCACGGTCGTACTCGAGCCCACGCCGCTCTGCTTCATCATTCGTGATAATCTCCCCGAGGTACTCACAGACAAAAGTGCCTGCGGACACGGGCTCGAGGGCGCGCACCGCCCACCCCTTGTGGCTCGTCTTGTACACCTGAAGCCTCACCCGCACGCCGCGCTGGACGACGCGGTTGCGGCAGTCGACGGCGCACGCGCACGCCGAGTTGCACTCGTAGAGTGCCGTGCCCGGCACTGCGGTGAGCCGGCCGTGGGCGTCGTAGATGCACGAGCCGGTGGCGCGGACCTGTTCTTCGCAGCATGCACACCCGTTCTCAATGCAGCATCCCCCCACGCACGCACAACCGCTGAGAAAGGCCGTGTCGCCTGCAAGCTCGACGCTCTCGCCGCCGATGCACGAGTGCAGGTAATCAACGTCAGGTAATGGCTCATCATCCACTTCATTGATGGCAGAGATGGGCAGGCGGAAGGCACCATCACGCGGAGGGACGCCCGGCTGCTCGTAGCTCATGTCGTCGATCAGGAACACGTAGCGGCGCGAGTCGGCATGGCGTCTGGTGGCCAGTTTGGTGGCCGGTTTGGTGGCCGGTTTGGTGGCCAGTTTGGTGGTACCCTCGACAGCCGGTTCGATCTCCGCCTCGATCTCCGCCTCGAGATCGTACGCGCTCGCTTCGATCGCCTTGATCTCTTCTCGAAAGGCGACTGAGGTCTGCGCGATCGCAGCGTCCGAATCGAGCGCGTGCACGCGCCACGCGGGCGCGGGTGCTGTCAGAAGGCCCGAGGCCGTGAGTGCTTCCGAGAGGGCCCACGCGCACGAGCTCACGGAGGCCTGCAGCTGTGCCAGAGTGTCTGCGCTCGCATCCGCAGCGGAGGCGGCGGTCGAGGCGGCGGTCGAGGCGTCGGTGAAGGTGTCGGTCGAGACAGCGGTCAAGGCTGCGCAACCGTCGGCCATCAACCGCCTCGCGCCCTCAGCGCTGCCCCGCTCAGCGCTGCCCCGCTCAGCGCTGCCCCGCTCAGCGCTGCCCCGTTCAGCGCTACCCCACGGCAGCTCGGCGAGTGCTAGCTGCTGCGAGCGCTCGCGTAGCTGCGAGAGGGGCCGGCCGAGGAGGAGCGCGAGCGCGGCAAGTACAGCGGGGCGCGCCGGCGCCTCAGCAGCCGCGAGCTGCCGCCGGAGAAGATCCGCCTCGCGCTCGTTCCAGAGTGGAACGAGCCCCGTCCGCCCGACACCGAACCCCCATGCGGCCGCGTCGGCTTCTAGCGCCTCACGCACTGAGGGGCTGAGCGATGAGAGGAGTCGCGCCCAGCGCGACGGAACAGCCCGATGGGATCCGATCGTCTCAGAAGGGGACAGCTCCTTCTCCGTCGCTCCGAAGCGCATGAGCGATTCTTCCGAGCGCTCGCCGTCGGCCCATAGGACGAGGCAGCGCCCCCCCCTCACCAGCGCCCCCCTCTCTCCGCCCCCAGATGGCGCGAGGGCTCTCACCTCGAGAGGCGCCACCTCGCAGCGCTCGGACCTCACCACCACTGGACGCGCACAGAAGAAGCCTGCCACGACCGCCATACGCGGCGGCGCCTCCACAGCGGGTGCCTCGGCAGCGGGTGCCTCGGCAGCTGGTACCTCCACAGCTGGTACCTCGGCAGCTGGTACCTCGGCAGCTGGTGCCTCGGCAGCTGGTGCCTTGGCATCACATGATTTACAAGTGACTAAATCGCCCTGGTGATCTACCAGAAGGGATGCGTCGGCAGCGGGTCGGTCGGCAGCGGGTCGGTCGGCGAGCAACCCCAAGAAAGTGGCGGGCGTGCGACCATCCACCATGACCTCGCACGGCCTCGAGGCGGGAAAAAAGCTCGGGAAGTGCTCCGCCGCCCACAGCAGCTGAGCTCTCGTCGCTTCCTCATCCAGTGGTCGTAACCCGCCCTGAACCCTCCCTCTGGACCCGCCCGCATTTGATCCTTTGGGCAGAGCCGCCGCGGCCGCAAGCTCGAGTGAAGAGGGGAGCGCGCGTAGCTCGGCGAGCTGCGGCGAGACCTCTCGAAGCGCTCGCGCAGTCTCCACCCGGAACGGTGCACGCACTCCACCGCCACCGCCACCGCCAGCGCCAGCGCCATCGCCACCGCCACCGCCAGCGCCACCTCCGCCGCCATTGCCACCGCCATCGCGTACCTCTTTCAATCTCGAGGGCGGCACAGGAACCACCTCCCCAGTGTCAAGCATCAGATGTACGAGCGGTGAGCACCCACCGACTCGCGCGACGACCGAGCCGACACGTCGTGCGAATGGCCCCCCCGAGAGACGAAACTGGGCGCCTGCTCCAACTGCCAGCGCCGTGGCATGCGACGACGGCATCTCTTCGCATGTAGAGTGCGGATCCCTAGGGAGCGTCAAAGCTGCACAACGATCCGCACGCGGCAAGGGAACTGCACATGGGCTCAGGGCGTGGAGATCCCGCAGTGCGGCCCTGAAACCGTCGAGCAATCCAGAGAGACCCCCTGCTCTCGCCTGGAGACCCCCCCCACCCGCCGCCTGGACCACATCCCCATCCGCCGCGCCGCCCGCCGCCGCCGCTGCCGCCGCGAGCGCTTCGATCTCGCGCAGCACGTCTATCCACGAGGCGTAGCCGCCACACCGTGCCCGCCTGGCGATCGCGCCGAGCGAGGGGGCACTGATCGGTAGCGTCGCCTTCGCCACCAGCTCGCGCCGCAGCGGCTGAACGAGAAGTGCAGCGCGCTCGTCGCTGCCAAGCGTCTGAAGGAGGACGAGAAGCGCATCGAGCCTGGGCGATCCGGGCACACCGAGCGTAAAGGTGCGGCTACGGCGCGCGTCAGATGCCGCCGGTGCGTGCGCATCCGTCACACTCTCCGCCGTCGACGCCACCGCCAGGCGGGATGCAGAATGAGCGCCAACCTTGTCGGAAAGAGTGACGGCGCGTCTCGGCCGCTTGGCCCTGAGGAGAGCTGCCGCCGAAAGCGCCTCGGCCTCGTGACGCGCGCGCACGTCTTCGGTTCTCCTCTTGCCACGACCACCGCTCCGGCCGCCGCCGCCGCCGCCGCCGCCGCCGCCGCCGCCGCCGCCGCCGCTGCAACTGCCGCCTCCGTGGTCGCCTCCGAGGTCTCCCGCTCGGCCGCTCACAGCTCCACCTCCGTCGGCCGGCTGCTCATCAGTGTGAGCGCTGGCGATGCGCAAGGTGGGATCGTCGAGCCATCGTGTGAGTATGGACATGTACGATGCACGCTTCTGAGATGCCATGCTCTTCTTATTCAGAAAGTTGGAAAAGACGTTTGTGGAGAGAGAGAGGCGAGTGCACACTTCCTTCTGCTTCAGCTCGCGCTGGTCCATCGCGCGGTAGACCTTGACGACAAGCTGAGGATACGAGAGCTGTGGGAGCGCCGCTGCGGAGGGCTGCGCTGCGGATGCGCGCGGCGCAGCTGGCGGCGCAGCCGGCGGCGCAGCCGGCAGCGCTGCTCTCGACTTGCTGCCGGCGACGCTCGGTTTGCTGCGGGCCGTGGAGGCTGCGGGAGGTGTTCTAGTTTGGCCGCGCTGCGCTCCTTCCGGCACTGCTCGTCTTCCAGACGGGTGCGAGCCCGCAGCGGCCGAGGCGCTCCCGGCACAGCGGGAGCGACTCGCCCGATCAGACCTATCAACAACCATGAAACCGTTAAAGCCTTGGAAGAAAACATAAAAAGCCTCGCCGAATGAATGCTTGGCGGTCTCTTGGCGGCGTTGCAGCTGTCGAGCGCAGAGCCCGAGGTGGGCGTGCGCTGGCGGCTGGGGTATCCGACCACCGGTCAATTCCTCCACGCCGATCCCATCTCCGGCCACGTGAACCTCAGCAGCAGCCTCTTCACGCTCTTCCGCGTCGGCCGCCTTCCCTCAGGAGAGCCGCGGCTCTTCGACGACGCGAGCGGCCTCGCGGTTGCGGCGAGCTTGGACAGGCGCTGGATCGTCCTCCAACGCAAATTCCGTCCACGCAACGACCTCCACAAAATCCCGGGAGGCAAAGCTGGCGGCAAAGCCGGCGGCAAAGCTGGCAGCAAAGCTGGCGGCGCAGGCCTCTACCGGAGCAAGAGGACGCATCACATGAAGCAAGAGTGGAATGATCCAGAGTTCAAATGGCGCCCGGGAGTGATGATCGAGGCGCGCGATGGCGGACGATGGGCGCTCAAACATATGGTACCGCCGGCAACTGATGGGACTGGCGGTGGACTTGCCGGATGCCACCCCGGATGCTACGTGAACGCGCCTTTAGGAAATGCTCTTCCTCTGGGTGCCGCCGCGTCGACCGCTGCGCTCTTCATTCTCGAGCGTATCGCGAACGCTGAGCCGGGCGCGCCCTCGTCAGCGCATTCCTCCGCGACTCCTGCACCCGCGACGCCTCCAATCGCGAGGCGACTCCGCAAGCTCACATTCCCCATTCGCGGCCGGCCGACAGTACTCGTTGCCTCTTTCAACCTGCGGCACGTCGGTTGGACTCCGCTTTGGTGGCGCTGGCTGAGCGCGAGTGGTGCGCTGGGTTTTGCACTCGTGCACACGGACGCGTACGCGTGCGAGAGCACGCGTGCGCTCCTCTGCGCGACCTCCAAGGGGGGGGGCGGGGGAGAGGGGGGGGGGTTAGGCGGGTCCGCCGGAATAGACCCCTCGAGCGCCTCCTCCTCCGCGGGCGCCTCCGCCGGCGGCGCCTCGCGGTGCGTAGTCGCCGGCCCTCACATCGAGTGCGCGCCGCCGTCTGCGCTCTCATTGCCGCCGGCGCTCGCCGAGGCGTCGGGCCAGCGAGCGTGGTTGCAAGCCGAGGGTTCCCTCCCTGATTTTGACCTCCCTCGTGGTAATGGTGCGCACGCCAAACTGCTACAGCGGTGCCGTCTCAGACTCGTAGAGCTTTTATTGGACGAGGGCGTCGACGTTGTCGCAATGGAGCCAACGGTACTGGTACTCTCGCCCCGCTTCTGGTCAGAGGTTGCCGGCGGCGGCACCGGCGACGCCAACGCTCTCTCTGTTCCATCTGACACGCGCCACCCGCTCGCACCGCGGGATTGGGCGCACTGCCCGCTGTCGGCGCCCGAGTACAGTCGGCTCGCCGACGACTGGCTCGACGCGTCGCTCTTCCACGCACGCGCGGGCGCGGGCGCGGGCGCCTTTGTCCGCATCGCACAAGGCTTGATGGATCGCTTCGCGCTGACTGATACCGACGTTTTCCAGGCAATGCTCACGGGGCATGCGCAGGTCGCAGACCCGATGCGTGCGTCGAGGGAGGGCGCGCTGATGGAGGGCGCGCTGATGGAGGGCGCGCAGAGAAAGAAGAAGAAGCTGTCTATACGAGTGGGTAAGGTTCGCGCGAAGCAGGTGTGGGCCAAGCCCATCTGGCTCGAGGGCGAGCATGAGGACGACAATGTAGATCCGATCGTAACCCAGCGCGGCGTCCGACCACTGAACGCGCCGCTCGTGCCAAAGGTTTGGCAGGGGCTACAGGCCGAGCAGCTCGAGAGCGGCTTCAGCTGGCGGCGGCTACCACGGGAGCGCTTTGCGAACGGACCAGCTATGGTCGCGCAGTGGGAGAATCTCACGCGCGCCGGGCTCACTGCAGTGCAGGTCGGTTGCAATACCGAATCGTGGATCGTCAACGCACCGAAGGGAGCCTTCTTACTCAGCGGCATGGAACCCTTGCGCGGGCCTTGAAATCTAGTGACCGTTGCGTTTGGCTTGATGCGTAGTGTAGGTGCTTTATAGTCGAAGCGAAGTGTCTCTTGATGTTCTAGTTGTGTTCTAGATGAAGATGCGGAGTTTCAGTTACGAGTCAGTGTTGCCGAGAATACCCAATACAAGAAAAAGTTTAGTAATAGTGATAGTCTAAAGTAAAAAGTTAAAGTATACCGCAGTATACGTATAGCAGAAGAATTTCGGGGGCGGTTCAGACCCCCCCCCAAAAGGGGAATTACGGATCAATATATGATATATGAATATCGGCGACATTCCGCGATCCCCCCAAAATGTAGCGAAAATGTGTCGTCTGCTCCTTGCGGGACGCGGGTGGCTGGTGGCGTGATCGCGCCGAGCCGCCGACGAGCCGCAGCACAGATATATGGAGCAGCCGCAAGACCTACATAACATAAGCATAGATCAATATTCAATATATATTCTCGAACTTATAATATCAATATCCAATATGATACAGATATATAAATATATCCTCAGCTATTTAAATTTAATAGAGCTATATACATATAGCTGCATGACTCACGAGTCACGAGTCACAGTCACGATTATTCTTTATTGTCACTGATCACTATCGACATGAAGAGAGCTCAACTCCAGCGTCGCATCTTCATCTCCCACATAGCGTCGACGAATGGAAGCAGCTCAGTCCCCGGCAGCTTGCCCGACGCGGCGCTCCGCGCATCGCCCGTGGGGCCCGCGAGAAGCGATGTGCGGAGCACGACGCCATCGAGCGAGAACCGCACGTAGCTCTTGAACGTCTTGACGTCTTCGAGGAGCTCGATAAGCAGGCAAGCGCCAAAGTTGGGCCACGAGCCAGGGGCCGCGTGGAGTCGGAAGGCCCCGATCAGCCCCTCGATGCTCGAGTCGTGCGCCGAGTAGATGAGCAGCCGTTGCTCGGCAGCGTCGCCACCGTGGTGGAGCTGCAGCCCACGGCGCGGTGCGACGCCGGCAGCGGCGGCGGCGCTGGCGGCGAGATGGGCACGCGGTGCGGATGGCGCCACCCTCGCGTCAAGCCTGCGCCCGCCCGGCGCACCGTCCATGTCGGGATTCCCCAGATTGGGATCCGCCGACTTTTTGCGTAACCGCTTCGCCTCCACCTCGTCAGCGCCCATTTCCCCAACCTTCTTCTTCTTGGGTCTTGGCTTAGGGGGTCTCTGCTCGCCATCGTCGGGGATCCAGAGCCCATGACCGGGGGGGTCTTCACCATCCTCGAGCTCCTCGTCCGGCACCTCGTCCACCGCACGCGCATCGTGTCCCGCCTCGACGGACGCCTGCCACTGAGAACAGATCTGCGCGACCCACGTACCCATCGCGAGCTGTATGTAGTGGCGGTTGCTCGTGAGGATGCGCGTGCGGGTGACGCGCGCACCCTCCGCGATCGCCACATCCGCCGCGCTCACACCCGAAGGCAGCTTCCCGTGCAGATTCAGCAGGCTCAGCGTGTCGGCAATCGTACTCCATCCGAGGATCTCGGCTCCCGCTGTCTCTGCGCCGCTCTTCGCAAGCGCTGCCTCTCCCAGGAGGGGCATGAGCGCGTTGGAGAGGCGGAGGCGATCGGGCCCGAGACTCTGCTCCAGCGTCGCCATCGGGTCCGAGTTGCGCAGCTCCAGCTCAAGCTCCAACTGCTCCTCGGTCGACCGCGGCACCGGGTCCGGGATTAGACTCTCCGAGCCCCGCGTGTCTATGGCAATCTCAGAGTATGTGGTGCGCTTCCCGAGGGGGTAGAGGCCACGGAGGAGAGCCTGCGCGGAACGAATCGTGCGCGGGAAGTCCGTCGACCATACGCGCACCGCGCCCGGGTCGAACTCAGCCGGCACGAAACCGGTCGCGCCGCCGTCGCCGTCGCCGTCGCCGTCGCCGTCGCCGTCGCCATCGCCGCCGTAACTGGTGCGTATCCGCTTGGCGAGTCCTTCCCATCTACTGACGAGTTTGGCGAAGAGTGGCTGAGTGGCGGGGGCACCGTTGACGAGCGCCGCACGCAACGAAGCCCCAAGCTCCTCCATCTGCTCAATGCCCTCAGCGGTGAGACGCCCAGAGACAATACCGTCTCCGAAAGATGGATGGACCTCCGGTGGGCACTCTTCAGCACCCTCGAGCTCGTTGAGGTGGGTGGGTGCGCTCCAGATGGGCAGTGTGCCCTCCTCGAGCGAATCCAACAGCGACTGCGACGGCAGCAGCGCCTCCCAGAAAGCGCGGTCACGCATCGGAGCGATCGGCGTCCGCTCACCATGACGCACAACCACCTGGAGGAGCCTGAGGCGGAGATCCATATCCTCCGGCGGCTGCGGTGCCTCGGACACCTCCGAAGAGGCGCTCCGCCGCACCGCCGCAACCACCAGCAGCAGCGCTCCGCGCCGCACCATGTGCCAGCCTTTCTCGGCAGGGAGACACCGTTGATTTTTTGATGAGCTGTGGTACATACTTCTCGTCTTATTACTATACCGGTACCGTTACGGCCATTCAGGTTTCGGGGCTCCTGGCCATGATGTCCTGCAGCCGCACCGGCGGGCCGCCGGCGACGCCGAGCACGACGCGCTCGGTACGCGCGGCGGCGTTGGCGCATGCAGCACACGCACACCTCGCCGCCAATTCCATCCTCTCCTCCGCATCCGGAAATATGATCATCGACCTCGAGCGGCAGCTGGCCGCTACGCCGAGCTGCTCGATGCGCGTCGACGGGGCACCGCGGCTTTCGGAGCTTTCGGAGCTGGGATCGCGCGCGACTGAGGAGGACATTCACGCTGCTCTCTACGCGCGCGAGCTCCGCGCCCTCGAGGAGGCCGCCACGGGCGCCCACAGCTCAGCGCCCGCCCACGCCACCGCCGCACGTTCTTCTACCCATGCAGCCTCTGCCGACGGGCGTCGTCTCTCCGATGCGCACGAGGAGCCGGGGTGGACGGCGCAGATGCTTGAATCTCGAACCGACCAGATACGAGACCTCCACCTCTCAGCCACCCTCAATGCCGCCCAATTCGCCCAAGTGGAGGAGAGGGCAGAACGGCTGCTTTCCGAGCGCGATGCCGCGTTGAATGAGCGCGGTGCCGCGTTGAGTGCGCTCGATGCCGAGACGGCGCGGCGTGTGCGCGTCGAGATGGAGCTGGGCGCGGCGAGCGAGGCGCTCCACGCTGCTCGGCATGAGCGCGCCGCCGCAATCGACGCCGCAACCGAAGCGGCCGAGCGCAAGCTGAAGGCAGCGCAGCAGCAAGCGGCGGCGGCGAAGCAGCAGGCGGCGGCGGCGCAGCAGCAGGCGGCGTCGGCGACGCAGCAGGCGGCGTCGGCGCAGCAGCGGGCGGCGACTGCGACGCGCGAGGCGCGTGCAGCGCGCGCTGCCGCCGCCGCAGAGCTTGGCGCGCTGATTGTCGAGCGGGACGGCGCACGGCTCGCTCTCGCAGCGGCAGTGGCAAGCGCTGAGTCTAGCGAGGCGGCACCGCCCTCACCGCTGCCGTCCTCACTGCTGCCGCCCTCACCGCTGTCGTCCTCGCCGCTGCCGCCCTCCCGGCGGCCTCGGAACGAGGTCCGGCCGGTCGAACACGAGACGGCGGCGCAGCAGGAGGCGGCTGCAGTTCGCGAGCATGCATTGTGGGAGGCGGCGGCGTCGCGTGAGCACACGTTGCGGGCGGCGTTCGCTGCGGAGGCGCGCCGGGTTGAAGCGCTCACCACCGCAGCCTCAAGCGGTGCTGCGGCGCTCGCCGTTGAGATACGAGTCTCGGAGGACGCGGCGGCGAGAGCGGCCGATGAGGCGCACGCCCCATTTCTCGCATTTGTCACACCCGATTCTTCGCACATGTCACACCCGATTGTTCTCAATTCTCACACCGCGTGTATTCAATTTAGGCGGCCGTGGCACGCGCCGAGGCGGCAGCGGCGCGTGCCGCCCTCGCCGCTGCCGCGCAGGCGCGCGGGGAGATCGAGGCCGAGATCGAGGCCGCTGCGGGTGAGGCCGTGAGGGCAGCCGCGGGCGCCGCCGAGGTGCGCGCCCGCCGCGCCTTCGAGGCTCGCGTTGTTGAGGCTGAAGCTACGGCGGCGCGCCTCGCGGATGATCGTGACGCTGCGGTGCGCGCCGCGGAGGCAGCCGAAGAGGCCCTCACGCGGCGGCAGTCGGTGACTCCTGCCGAGCTGGGCGCGCTCAGGGAGGCGATTGGTGAGCACCAGCGCGCGGCGGCGGCGCTCGAGCGCGCCGCAGCGAGCTCGAAAGAAAGAGAGAGGGAGCTCGCCGAGCAGACTGGGCGGCTGCGCGAGGCGCTCCATCGAGAGGAGACGGCGTCGCCGGCGTCCGATGAGTCAGCGGCTGGGGCGGCCGTTGCGGCGGCCGTTGCGGCGGCGGATGGGGCGGCGGATGGGGCGGCGGATGGAGCGGCGGATGGGGCGGCGGCCGAGGCTGCCGATCAGGCGCGGCAGTTGCTCGCAGCGCAGCTCAGTCGCGAGCAGCAGGCACGCGCCGCCGCGGAGGCCCAAGTGCGCGAGCAGAGGGAACGCGCTGATTCGCTCGAGCAGCGCATCCGCGCGCAGCTCTTGCAACAGGCGCAAGCCTTCGAACGCAAGCTCAGCGAACTCTCAGTCAGCCTAGGGTAGTAGCACGGGATGGTGACCCGAGCGACGTTGCAGCTGCACCATGGGGAGTGCATGTCATCATTCAACTGTCATGACAGTTCGATGATCATCCATCATGATCATGATCACTTTTATCACGTTAACATCAACATCGAACATGAACATCAACATGATATATAAATATATTCTGCGGGTCACTAACCCCACAAGCTCTAAACATGTATTTGAACATATATTTATCTATATATTCCGTGTGCGTATTGGTATTCCCCTGTATTCCCCTATTCGTCGACAATTTACCAATACACAGATGAATAATCGATATCATTATCACTATCATATATTGATAATCAATGAGATTTCTATTTGACACACATCTAAATGGCCCTCACAATTCGCTAGGGACTCCTACGTGGAAGTGGCGCGCTACAATTCGAATTCTGGGTTGCGCCTTAGTTCTATGTTCATGTTGCAGCTTGCATTTCGACATCTAGGTGGCAGCACACAATTCTAGGTGGCACACAAATCTACATGGCAGGCAGCACACAATTCGAGGGTGAATTCTCAATTCTATCTCGGTTCGCGCCTCCACCGATCGGGCACAACATCGTCTACGGCGTCCACCTGATCCTCGACTGCAGACTGAGGCTCGACTCCAGGCTGGGGCGTGACGCCAGGCTGAGGCTTGACTCCAGGCTGCGGTTTGAGTGAGTAGGCGACTGTCGGCACGCTCTCCGGCCTCTTAATCGCCAACCTCGCGTTAGACGCTCCAGCCGGCGGCTCCTCGCCCTCGACCGATTTGACTGCTGGCTGCATCGTCCGAGTGGGCACTTGCACTTGTGGCTGTGGTGGCGGCGGCGGCGGTGGCGAGAGTGTTGGCGGTGGCATCAGCGCACCGCGCGCGTTGCCAGGGCTGCTGAAGAGAGTGGCCACCTTTGTCCGGGCAGCGGAGAGTGTCTCGAGCAAGAGTGCGGCCCCGTTCTTCATATCTGCGCCAGTGCCGCCGTTCTCAGCGACACGGTCTCCGTAACTGTCACCGTAGGCCGGCGGCGGTGGCATCAGCGCACCGCCCATGTCGCCGAGGCTGCTAAAGAGAGTTGCCACCTTCGTCCGGGCAGCGGAGAGTGTCTCGAGCATGATTGCGGCCCCGTTCTTCAGGTCTGCGCCATTGCCGTCGTTCGCAATGTTACGATCTCCGTAACTGTCACCGTACGCCGCCGCTCGTGCAGAGGCCGCACTTGCCTCCGCCCGCATCTGACGTTCGAGATCAGCACCAGATGTGACCGGCGGCGAAGTCTCCGCCGGCGGCGGCCTCCGCCCGATGGCGTAGCTCTGCCACTGTGCAGGGACCTGAGTGGAAGTTGAGGGAGGCGTTGAAGCCTCGGGAGGTCCCGGCATCCACGACCCAGGCTCGCCAGAGGCGTCGCTGTCGCCGTTACTGTCGCCTTTACCGTCGGCGTTCTTCACGAGATACTTGTTGACGATATTCTCGTCGACCCACGGCGTCGTCGAGAGCGCAAGGCCGATACGGAGCGGGACGACGAGGCGTGCAAGATTGACGAAGGCGAAGACCGACGCCGCCACCTTGGCCTTGTCCTCGTCAACCGAGAAATCGGGCCAAGCGCCAGAGGCTTGGTAGTAGGCTGCCGAGGCGATCGGGATAGCTGTGAACCAGAAGATGACTTCCCAGATGGTGTAGCTGATGATTCCGGCGCGTCCGGCGCACTTGATCTTCTCCATCAAGCTCTGATCGCCCTCCACCGGCACTGCGCACTCCTCCTCCGTCTTCATGCCCAGCCGGACGAGCGTACGGTCGAGCGGCGAGAGCTCCTTCTGACCGTCGGTCGGCGGCATCGCGGACATGAGCGCTGGGCGCGAGACGACGGGTGGCATCGCCTGGTGTATCGCCCTTGCAGCCGCCGGAGAGAGAGCCTCGCACCAGCCGAGGAGGCCGGTGAGGAGGAGCGCGCGCATTCTCAAGCCAAGCTCACTTCGTGTTCAAAGCAGTGGAGCAGTGGAAGAATTTAGAATTTAACCTTGAGGTGCTGTCACCAGGACGAGCAAAAACACTGTGACACTGCACACTCCACCGACACCCTGAAGGCCGTCTCTGTTAAGCTCAGCAGTCCTTTTAGGCTAAACTTGACCTATACTTAGAATCTATACACTACAGTACACGCTACCCGATTCAATATGTTATGTGACCAAGGTTTCGGGCTAAGACTAAAAGACAACTCATAGCTCCGCGTGACAGGCGGCACTCGGGCGACTCTCATTCTACATTTATCTTATATCACGATCATGCCAATGAATGAATGCGGCATACACCGAGACCTGCCAGATGCTGTGGCCGGAGCTCGTAGAGTACGCGACGAGTACGCGAGGTTGCGCGCCGCCTCGATGGTGCATATCCGTCTCACACGCCGCCTTCTGTCGCCTCCTAAAGGTCAAACTCCGAGATGCCGCGTTGCCATCGATATGGCACTTCATCTTCGCCCTCTACGGGCTTCACTGCGGGCTTCACAGAGGTCTGCGGCTGCTTCAGAGGGGCCATCGCCGCCGTCTCGCCGGGCGAGGAGACGCTCATCGGCTGTGGCATGGGCCGCGGCGGCAGCCTCGACGCGGAGACTGGCCGCCGCGGCGTCGGCGTCGGCAACGGCGTGGGCATCGGCGTGGGTGTCGGTGTGGGCATTTGCGGCGCGGCGGACTTTTGGAACGTGTCGGCGGCGGCATCTATCACCTCCTGCTGAGTCTTGAATCCAGACTGGCGCTTCAACGAAGGGCTGACGATGGGCGTTGCTGAGATGGGCGTGCTGCCCGGTCTCTTAATGGTCACCCTCGCATTGGAAGAGGCCGGTCCAGTTTTTGGATTGGGCGACGCTCTAGTCATCGTCGTCCCCGCTCCAGTCGGCGGCGGCGTCGGCGTCTGCGCTCCGGTCGTCGGCGTCGGCGTCTGCGCTCCGGTCGTCGGCGTCGGCGTCTGCGCTCCGGTTGATTGCATCTTCCGCTCGGGCACACCACCCTCCTCGCTGACGGCCGGTTGCTGCCTCTGCGCGTTCGTCTTCTGCTGTGGTGCATCAATCTCGCCCATGCTACTGAGCACGTCGGCCACCTTGATATTCGCCGCCGAGAGCGCCTCGCTCGGCAGGGATGCGATGATCCGCGCCTTTTCGGCGAGAGAGAGCGCTGAATTCTTCACGTTGTCAAACGCATCGATCGTGGCGCTCGTGATGGCGTCAACCTTGTCGACAGTCTCGGAGCGGATGCGATCGACTGTCTCGATCGTCCCCGTGCCGATCGCTCGCACACCTTCCTTGCCACCCTCCAGGCTGTTGGCAAGCGTGGAGATTGGGTCGGACGCCGCGACGCCGCTCGTGCCACCGCCAACCGCCGGAGTCGTCTCGGCAGCGGCAAGCGCCGCGGCCATCCTCGCCGCAGCGGCCTCTGCGCGAGCGGCGGCCACCTTGGCCGCCGCTGCCTCCCGCAGCGCCGCAACTTCCCGCGCCTGACGGTCGAGATTGTGGTCGAGATTGTCTGCGGATGTAACTGGCGGCGACACCTCTGCCGGTGGCGGCACGAAGCTTTGCGACTGTGCGGGTACCTGGGGAGAAGCCTCGTGTGGCGTTGAGGCCTCGTGTGGCGTTGAGGCCTCGTGTGGCGTTGAGGCCTCGTGTGGCCCCGCCATCCACGACCCACGCTCGCCCTGCTCGCCGCGGCGCGCCTCCTGCTTAATTTGTTCCGCTTGTTGGCGTACTCTCTCTTGGAAGCTGGCCAGGCCGCCGAAGAGGTCGGGGGGAGAGGGCGGCGGGGCCGGCGCGTTGGATGGGAACAAGTTGGAGAATGAAGGCAGCGAGGGCAGCTGCATCGGCGGCGAATCAAACCGCGGCGCCCGGATGGACGGCTGCGGCGATGGCGGCGATGGCGGCGGCGGCGGCGCAAAAAGGCTGAGGAGTTTCTCGACTGGGGTCTCTTCGGCGGGCGGCGGCGGCGGCCTGGCGTTGAGTCCGTTGAGTGAGGGCGCATTCGACGTTGCCGACGCCAGCGACTTTGTGATCCGCGCCGAGATGTCGCCGATGGGGTTGTGGCGCGCTGCAGAGTTGGTCTCGATGCCGTTCTTCTTGCTGGGGCGCTTCTTGGCGAGCATGAGGGGCGCGAGGGCGGAGCGCGTGGCGCATTGGGGAGCCACCGGCACCGCCAGCTGGTAGCCACTCACGACGCCCAGCACGAGCAGCAGCGCCATGGGCAGCTGCATGGTTGAATACGGGTGCCTCTTCCTTAGGCGGGACTGGTGCGAGAAATAGCCGCCGGATGGTCGTCATCATCCGATTTGGATTTGACCCCTCCCTTTTGATGCCCGTTCTTGTAGTATACCTACCTGGGTATGAGGGCTAAAACCCCCTTTTTAAGGGGGTCCTGTAGGTTTTTGTTTTGGACTGCGCCCTGCTGATCGGTCGTGGCTGGCGCCTGATCGCGCGGTGCGCCGCGGCGGCTGCAGCGGGGTTGGATGGCCGCTGCGCTGCGTTCGGCGGCTGCGGCGGCACTAGCTGATCACGACGAGGACACCAAGCGCTGCCTCCTCCCCGACGACCGGCCGCTCGACGCGCCCATCAACTCTATCGCTGAGAAGTGGCGTCTGCTCCCTGCGTTCCTCAAGGTTCGCGGTCTGGTCAAGCAGCACCTGGACTCGTTCAACCATCTGGTGACGATCGAGATCAAGCACATTGTCCACGCCAACAACCTCGTCACCTCAGATGCCGACCCCAACTTTTATCTCAAATTTCTCGACGTTTACCTCGGCGAGCCGTCAGTCGAGGAGGAGTACCACTCGGAGCGAACGTGGGAGAGCGACCGTTTCACGCCGCAGGAGTGCCGGCTGCGCGACATCACCTACTCTGCTCCCGTCAAGGTCGATGTCGAGTACACAGTCGGCGCCACGCGCAAGCTCAAGCGCGGCGTGCCCGTGGGCAGGATGCCCATCATGCTGCGCTCGCGCGAGTGCATGCTGCACGGGCGTACGGACGCGCAGCTGGCGCGGATGGGTGAGTGCCCGATCGACCCCGGCGGATACTTCGTCGTCAAGGGACAGGAGAAGGTGATCCTCATCCAAGAGCAGGTAATATTTTAAATTAAATTAATAAAATAAAAGTCTCTCACTCTCCCATTTCCCCCATCTGTCACGCCCCATCTGTGTATATCTCACCCGAATACATCCCGAATACATCACCCGACTCTGGTTTGGACGATTGCACACCCAGCTGTCGAAGAATCGTATCATCGTCGACAGAGATTCCAAGGGCCAGATCCATTCGGCAGTCACCTCCTCGACGCACGAGCGCAAGTCGAAGACGCACATCGTCTTCAAGAATGGGTGCTTTGCGCTACGGCACAACACCTTCACCGACGACATCCCAATCGTCGTCCTCCTCAAGGCCATGGGCGTCACCTCCGACCAGGAGGTGAAGTCT
>MDSY01098910.1_pt1 | contig 23288 bp, 26 predicted proteins | sample 811131 | NCBI WGS metagenome assembly MDSY01 (sample SAMN05326643, study PRJNA326480) | marine metagenome | isolation source: seawater | place: Atlantic Ocean: South West | collected 2010 | reverse complement strand
CTTCTTTGACAGTATGGTTAAAGCCCTGGAGATCACAGTTTTGATTATGTTTTTGGTTGCAGCGTCCAACTTCTTCGGAGCAGAGTTCTCAATGCTTGGGACGCCAAAGATGATGACCGAAGCTCTGCTCGGGTTAGACATGTCACCGTATATGATATTGATTATAATCATGGCGTTGATTTTCATACTTGGGTGGCCACTGGAATGGGTGCCAATTGTTTTAATCGTCATACCGGTTTTGCTCCCCACTGTGATGGCACTGGACCTTCCAGGCTTTGAGAGCCAGTACGACAAAATGGTTTGGTTTGGAATCTTGGTAGCGGTGAATCTACAAACCGCTTGGCTCAGTCCTCCTGTGGCACTATCCGCCTATTTTCTAAAGGGCGTGGTGCCGAATTGGGATTTGAAGGACATATACCTTGGCATGATGCAATTCATGGTAATCCAATTGATCGGGCTGGTCCTCTTGTTTAGCTTCCCACAATTGGTCCTGTGGTTGCCGCGCATTATGGGCGGATAAAGAAACAAAGGGGCGGCCCGATCGGGTCGCCCCTTTGTTTTATTGGATCGTAAGATCCGGCTTTTGATCTTTTAAAAAAATGTGTTGACCACGCCTTACCCTTTTAAAGGCATACAGCGCTGCACCGGCATGCATTGCCTCAGGATCTGGATCTGGGCTAGTCATGCGAAATCGCTGTGCCCGCATTTCTTGAGATGAAGCAACTATGTTGATCAAACAAAACTGGCTCATCCAATTTAGCAATGATGCGTTGTGCAATCTTGTGTCGGAAAACCGGATCCGTCACCCTGACAAATATCAGCACAAACTCGTCGCCGCCCACCCGCACGACACAGTCCGCGGCTTGGGTCTCGTTGCTCAAAATGTCGCACTTCCTGCAACACGTGGTCACCCACAGCATGGCTAAAGATATCGTTAACCGTTTTGAATTAAGTCAAATGCATGCTGGTAAAAGGAACTTTTTTTATGATCAACTGATCCAAATTCTGGGTCATAGCCCGACGGTTTTCAAGACCGAACTCTGGAACTCTGTAGGTAGTTATAGCCCATAAAGTTAAAGATATTCTCGTTTTTTAGGTACTATATGTGCCATGTTTAGGCACCAGTTGTTTCCAAAAGGTTGTCACAAACGTCGAGGACATGAAGCCTCAAAGACTAGTTTTGAAGTAGCTGAATGGGGAGTTTTTTATTATTAGACTAGGTTACAAAGTCACCTTGCCCTTTTCTAACAGTTTTGTCTGAAAGTGCGTCAACTACAATTGACGAAAATGCATTTTGCATCTGATCCATTTGCATAATAAGGTGACGTAGGTAGTTGTTAAATTTATAGTAGTTAAGGAATATATGTTATGTATTTAGAAGACATTTTAAGCATCATTTTTCAGCCCGCTATTTGGTTGTTCATTCTAGTTGTAGTAATCTTGCGGCTATCGATCAAATTTGTGCCCCAGAATAGAACCTACCTAATTGAAAGATTTGGTAAATTTAACTCTGTACAGCACGCGGGGCTTAATTTCATTATCCCCTTCATCGACCGAGTCTCGGCGAACCGTTCACTTAAGGAGCAAGCTGTCGACGTCGATAGCCAAAGCGCGATCACAAAGGATAATATTTCCCTCAGTGTGGATGGGGTGCTCTATTTCCGGGTGCTCGATCCATACAAAGCGACCTATGGTGTTGACGATTATGTATTTGCTGTGACCCAACTGGCGCAGACGACGATGCGCTCAGAGTTGGGTAAAATGGAGCTGGATAAAACTTTTGAAGAGCGTGATTTACTAAACACTAACATTGTTGCAGCCATCAATCAGGCCTCTGCGGCGTGGGGAGTTCAAGTTTTGCGTTATGAAATAAAAGACATAGTCCCGCCACAATCAGTAATGCAGGCTATGGAGGCTCAGATGAAAGCAGAGCGCGTAAAGCGGGCGCAGATTTTGGAGTCCGAAGGTGACCGCCAAGCTGCGATCAACAGAGCCGAAGGCGAGAAGGCCTCAGTGGTGCTTGCTGCTGAAGCTGAAAAAGACGAGCAGGTTCTGCGGGCAGAGGGCGAGGCCAAAGCCCTTGTTGCGGTGGCCGATGCTCAAGCTAAAGCATTGGTTATGGTGGGGAAAGCCGCTGATACCCCTGCTGGACAAAAAGCAGTTCAGCTCGAGCTGGCGACCAAGGCAATCCACGCTAAAGAAATGATAGCCAAACACTCATCGCTAGTTTTATTACCCGACGGAGCTACTGATGCCGCTACCGTCGTCACTCAGGCTATGGCAATCATCCAGAAGATTTCTGGTACTGATGCATCGTCTGCTGCACTACAATCTTCAGATACGCAAGCCGAACTATCCAATAGTCCTGGCACTTTCAGCCCTTGGGATAAGTAAAAATGGACCCACAAAGCTTTCAACTACCGCTGGAGCATTGGCTTTTTATTCTGGGAATTGGCCTTTTGGTCATAGAGATTGTCTTTTTTGGCTTTGCTACCTTTGTTTTGTTTTTCGTCGGTATTGCGATGCTTATAGTGGGCGCGTTAATGGAATTCGGTGTGCTGCCGGCGGGGATCAATATTGCAATTGGTGGAGTATCTTTGCTGTCAATCTCGGGGGCGGTTCTGCTCTGGAAGCCACTTAAGAAGATTCAATCATCTAAAGAGGCGGCCAAGGTCGAAGTAGGCTTTGTTGGGCACCGATTTCAGGTGCAGACAGACATCGCGCCAGAATCGCCGGGCACCTACACTTATTCTGGCATCGAGTGGGCCGTAATCAGTAACACTACAATCCATCGTTTTACTCAGGTCCAAGTTATAAAAGCAGATGTTGGCCAACTCACCGTGACGCCGACAGAGGTTCTGTCAGACAAATGAGAACAAGTATCGGATTGTTGGCACAGCCTAAATCTACGGACTCAATAATTGCCGCCACTCGGCTAGAGCAGCGGCACGGTTTAGCTTGAAATTAATACGTGGGTAGAGGTGCAGAACTCTGTACCAAGAGGACCGCTTCTGGACCACCTTATCATCCAAAGAGACCATAAAGCCACTCTACCCGTCTCAAGGTAATTTTGTTTGACAAACCGTTCAGATTGCTGCTGCAATCGCTTTTCCACAGGTCACTGTTTCTGCCGTTCCCCCAAGATCACCTGTTCGCAATTTTGGCTCGGTTAAAACGGCCTCTATTGCGGTCATGATCCCTTGCGCGGCTTCCGAATGTCCGAAATGTTCTAGCATCATCGCGCCCGACCAGATTTGTCCTATGGGGTTGGCTATGCCCTTTCCCGCGATATCGGGTGCAGAGCCATGTACTGGCTCAAATAACGAAGGAAATTTTCGCTCTGGGTTGATATTGCCAGATGGTGCAATGCCGATAGTTCCGGTGCAGGCTGGCCCCAAATCAGACAGGATATCTCCAAAAAGGTTTGAGCCTACAACAACATCAAAACGGTCAGGGTGTAGGACAAACAATGCCGTTAGAATGTCAATATGATATTTATCAACCGAGACGTCAGGATATGATTTTTGCATCTCGATAACACGTTCGTCCCAGTAAGGCATCGTGATGGAAATACCGTTTGATTTGGTCGCCGAAGTCAGTTTTCCACCACGTTTTTGCGCAAGTTCGAAAGCATAGCGCAAGATCCGATCCACGCCGACCCGCGACATAACAGTTTCCTGCATGACAATTTCACGGTCTGTTCCGGGGAACATCTTTCCACCAATCGACGAATATTCACCCTCAGTATTTTCACGTACGATCAGCATATCTATGTCACCAGGACCACGCCCGGCCAATGGTGACGTCACGCCGGGCATCAATTTGGCAGGACGTAGGCTGACATATTGGTCGAACTCCCGGCGGAACTGCAAAAGAGATCCCCAAAGCGAGACATGATCAGGTACAGTATCCGGCCAACCTACCGCACCAAAAAAAATCGCATCATGACCGCCAATTTGATCTTTCCAGTTGTCCGGCATCATCTGCCCATGTTGCTGGTAATAGTCACATGACGAAAAATTAAATTGGTCAAAGTTAAACTCCAAACCATACCTATCCGCCGCAGCATTCAAAACGCGAAGCCCTTCTGGGATCACTTCCGTGCCAATTCCGTCCCCTGGTATTACCGCAATGTTCATCTTGTTGTTGGCCATGATGATGTTCCTCTTTGATCGTTATTTCGACGCCTTGCATTTACTACCGCACCAGTCACTTTTTAGACTTCATTCATTATATATCGGTGCAGCCAGCGATACCACAGTCCAAAGGCCATCAAATTTCTATTATGTTAAGACCGTTTTACAGCGATGAAACCTAAAGTAGCCTGCCCGGTGCTTTCAAAGTAATGGAAACAACCATCACATTTATGGCATTATCGAAATCTATGCACTCAACAATTGACATCAGTCGGCTAGAGCAGCGGCTCGGTTGTCTAGAGTTACACTCCAAGAGAAGAGCTCCCCCAACCCCTGTTGCGCCTTTAATAGACCAGAGTGTACCAGGGGGGTAGGTTGTCGGCTTGCGACTTACATATAAAGCCCCCTAGATAAGCCTATTTGGGAGGCATTAGGGGCTGAAATTTGGCCAGGAGCAGACCTCCGCTGGGGCGTTAAATCCTACCTGATTGAATTTTTAACCAACCAGAGATACTTTAAGTAGAGGCTTCGGAGGGTGTAGATGTTTCAGGGTTTTGTTGAAGATTGGATCGATGGTGAAGGCGCTAAGATTTTCGTGCGTCGCGCCGGACCTTTAGGTGCGCCGCCTGTAGTCTTATTACATGGCTACCCACAGACGTCGGCCATGTGGAACGGAGTCGCGCCAATTCTCGCCCAATCCTTTCAGGTCATTTGCCCTGACTTGCGCGGGTATGGTCGTTCAAGCAAACCGCCCACTGACGAGGTCCACAGCCCTTATTCAAAACGCGCAATGGCGCAAGATATTATAGCGATGATGAGCACCTTAGGCCATGATCGATTTTTCATTGGGGCACATGATAGGGGCGCTCGCGTGGCGCATAGGCTCGGTCTTGATCATCCAAAAAAAGTGATAGCAATGACACTGCTCGATATTGCCCCTACTAGGGAGATGTACGCAGCCACAACTGCCAAATTTGCGACAGCGTACTGGCACTGGTTCTTCTTGATACAAAAGCACCCTATACCCGAGCAGATCATTGGAGCGGATCCTGATAACTTTTGGAAGCTAAAGTGTTTTAACCAAGCTGAGGGCGATAATCCTTTTTTGCCAGAAGCCTTAACAGAGTATCTGACGGCTTTTTCCAACCCAGAAGCCATCCGAGCAAGCTGTGAAGACTACCGCGCTGCAGCGTCCATCGATATTGCTCATGATGATAAGGACGGCACACGAAAGCTGAGCATGCCAGTCCAAACTCTTTGGGCAAAACGCGGCGTGATCGAGGCCTGTTTCGACGCGCTTTATCTCTGGCGGAAACGTGCTGACTGCGTGGAGGGCGAAGCTTTGGATGCGACCCACTACATGGCCGAAGAAATACCCGGTGAGATTACCGTCAGAATGGCTGATTTTTTTAGCAGGCACATGACTGATCAGGACCCTATTCAGTGGGCACTTTCAAACAAATGAAAACCCGCATCAGATTGCAGGCCAAGCCAAAATCTATGCGCTCAGCAATTGAAGCCACTCAGCAAGAGAGCCGGCACGGTTCAGCTTGCAATTGAGACATAAATAGATATCGCACCCAAACCCACCCTTTTGGTCTAAATCGGTTTCGAGTGTCGGCCAAAGCCCAAGCCTTCAGTTTCAATAAAAAACACCTGTAAGCCGCAATTGACGGTTCCGTTTAAGCAAAGACTTCACCCTTTAGAGGCACTCTTGCAGACAAAGGTTAAAATATATCAAACATGATCAAAAGTCTGTCGGCGCGCCCCCTTCGGACACACGACGATCGACAAAGGCCCGCAATTCCTCACGGATGGCTTCATCCATTGGCGGTTTTTTGTAATCGGCTAAAATCTCTTTGTATTTGTGATGCGCCCGCTCAGCAGTCCAAACACCGCCGGCTAACTCCCAACCTTCATAATTGCGCCAATCGCTGATGAAGGGTTGGTGAAATGCATGCTCATAGCGGTCTTGCGTATGTTGAACGCCGAAGAAATGTCCCGATGAGCCGACTTCTCGGATTGCATCCAGAGCAATATCTTCAGGATCCGTACGGGTGATGATCGGTTCAAAATACCGTTGGATCATTTGCAGCACTTCACAATCCATGACGAACTTTTCTGGCGAGGCAATCAGCCCACCCTCAAGCCAACCGGCAGCGTGATACACAACATTGGTGCCCGATTGCACCGCCGCCCAAAGCGAATTGGACGTTTCCCACATGGCCTGACCATCAGGGACATTTGCCGCACATACCCCTGCAGACCGAATCGGCAGTTTGTAAAACCGCCCCATTTGGCCCGTCATTTGGGTGGCGCGCATATATTCAGGAGTGCCAAAAGCGGGAGCACCAGTTTTCATGTCCACATTTGAGGTGAACGTCCCGATCACACAAGGAATCCCCGGGCGGACATATTGAAACAGTGCAATCGCACAGAGTGCTTCAGCAATCGATTGCGCCACAGCCCCCGCCATGGTCACCGGTGCCATGGCTCCGGCGAGCGTGAATGGCGTCACGAAAATCGCTTGCCCGCGGCGCGCAAGGCGCAGGCAGCCATCGATCATCGGCCAATCATGCTTTAGCGGACTGGTGGAATTGATATTAGTGTACATATGTGGCTTGGATTCAAACTCTTCATGCGTGAGCCCACCGGCAATCCGTACCATCTCCATCGTATCTTCAACCCGTTCTGAGCCGAGACAATAGGTATGCGCCGCTTTGTCTGTTAGTGTTAACTTATCATAGGTTGCCTCAAGATGGCGAATAGAGGCATGCAAATCCACCGGCTCCACCGGGTAGCCACCAACGAAGTGGATACAGTTAAAATATTGACTTAGTTTGAAAAAATCTTGGCATTTCTCACGGGTGCCCGTGACCTTACGGCCCAGCTCCATATCCCAGTAATTTGGTGGCGAGGAGACATTGCCAAAGAGCATCTTGTTGCCGCCAACAGTCAATTCATGCGCCGGGTTGCGCGGTGTGATGGTGAACTCTGACGGGGCTTTGCCCACCATTTCCATCACCCAATGGCGGTCAAGAAAGACTTTCTCATCGACAACTTTGCAACCCGCATCTTTGAAAATAACGAGGGCCTCTTCATTGAGAAACTCGATCCCAATGTCTTCCAATATTTCCATTGCACCTTCGTGGATGGCCAAAATACCTTCGTCGGTCAGTGGTTCGATGGGACGATCTGTATTTTCAATAATGCGCCAAGGCATTTGCTCAATGGCACCTCGGTTCCCGCGGGTGTTGCCGGCCCGACCGCCGCTGCGGCGTCTTGGTGCATCACTCATTTTAGTCTCCATCAGATCGTTGTCGTTCAGAATGGCCCAGACCAGCAAAGTTTGCGGTCCAGTTGCGACATTTTTTGTCGAACTGAGAGCCTAACTGTTTTGCGCAGAGATCCAAGCAGGAAGATGTGACACATCTGGCAGCACTACATCGGCTAAGGAGCTTAACTCTTCACGCCCAGCTAGCCCGGTCAGCACCGCCACCACGCGCATGCCAGCCTCACGGCCCGAGTGCAAATCATGCTGGCTGTCGCCCACCATTACGCAGCAAGCCGGAGGCACATCCATTTTTGCAGCCAAGGCCAAGAGCGGTACCGCCTCCGGTTTTGCACCAAACCCACTATCGCTGCCAATCACGTGATCAAACAACTGCAACGCTCCGGCCGCTGCCAAATGCGCCCTTGCAGGGCGCTCAGCATCATTGGTCATGACACTCAGTTGGAGCCCGAGTACCCGCAGCTTTGCAGTAAGTATCCGTAAATCTGTGACCAAAACCTGAGGGGCATGCTCGGCCTCTTCATTCAACTGATTTAGAATCTCAGAAACCGTCATATCAGATTTGAAGCGCTGAATATTTTGGGCAATTTCTAAGGGTGTCCCAGCCACAATCACACTTCCCGGCATGATTTTGCGCGCTTGCGCATCATACTTCAGAGCCTGCGCCAATTGCTCAAAAAGCGCAGTATCCTCCCCTGCAATCCGGACCAATATCAGTCCAGTCCAAACGCCCCAAGTGCTTTGGAAATCAAATAAGGTGCCATCCTTGTCAAATATGGCAGCGCGAATGTTCATTAGGTCCAATTGACCTGTTGACCACCGGGCAAGGCCTGGCGCGCCATCATCGGATCCATATAGTTTCGGATCCCAGTCTCGTCACAAAACCGCGTAACCCATACGTCATCCATGCAAATAAAATCCAGCAGAGAAGCCAGAAACACTGGATCGGCAACACCATTACGCAGATCTTGTTCAGACGCACCGCTTGCACCCAAAAATACATCTCGCAAATCATCTTCACCTATCACCCACGTGAGGGCTTGCACGGCGAGGGTCTGGGCAATCTCTGGTGTCATTTTGGTGCCCTTATATCTGTTGGTTTCAACTTGTTTAAAGCCACCCCGGCGACAGATGCAAGGCCTACGCCCGTGCAGTCGCCTGTAACTTGCGATCTATGCCCGAAGTCTCATCCGCCACCTCTGGCACCTCATCGCCGGAATTGCGGTTTAATTTACGCAAACGATCAATGCAAAGGTTCGACGTCACACGGTAGAGCCAGACATAGATTTGCTGGTAGAACTCTTGTTGCTTGATAAGGACGCGCCGCAGGTTACGGCATTCCCACTTGAGGAAGAGGTGGGCTACAAGGCACCTGCGATGCGGTTTCCCGGTGAACCTTCTGACCCATTCATTCCCTTTCGTACTGCTAGCCTTACACCAATTGACCCTTCGACACTTGCGGCATGTTTGGAACGCGAACGAACGGATGCGACCAATCAGGTTACAACAGTTCGTAGGTATCTAGACCTAATCAAAAAGGTTGCGCTATCGGCGGCTTTCAACAATACTGGAACAGAAATATGAATCATTTACATGGCAATGTATGCCCGCCTGAGTTTCTTGCTTTGGCTCATAATCTGGCTGATGCTGCCAGTCCTATAATTTGTCGGTATTTCCGTACCAAACTCGGTGTGGACTTCAAAAGTGATGCCAGTCCTGTCACCATCAGCTCCTCAGCGCTCAGGCTGCCGTTGCCGTCTATGTCGACCTTGATAAACTCTGCTGTGGTGTGAGTTTGAACCTCAGCCTTGGTGATCTGACCATCGCCATTATTATCCAAAATCGAGAACTCAGGCTTATTACCCCAGTGGTCTTTTGCAGTTGCAGGCAAAAATACAACGGCAGCTGTGGTGGCCAATGCGAGCATTAAAATATTGTTAATTATGATTTTCTTTAAGTTAATCTGGTCAGTGTTATAGCTGCAGGCATCAATTCCCGCGCTTGGTAATGATAAACCGCACCGGCTCAGAGGTTCCGTCGGAAAAAAGTAAAAAATATTGTGGCAGTATGCCCCAGTACCATTGGCAACCCATCTCAGTCATAAGATAGCGAACAAAGGATTTCACCATGTCACCAGATCACCCCCTCAAACCTGCCCTCCTGCGCGGCTGGCGCCGTTGCTGTCCCAATTGTGGCAAGGGGGCGCTTTTGTACAAATATCTAAAGGTGCATGACAGCTGCCAAAACTGCGGTCAAAACCTTTACCACCACCGTGCCGATGACGGGCCAGCCTATCTGACCATCCTCATCGTTGGACATATCTTGGCACCGCTGTTGCACGTCGTCTTTGTACAATTCAGACCCGAGCCATGGATCATGGCCGTAGGGTTTGGCACCGCTTGTGTGGTTTTGTGCTTGTATTTTTTACCGCGCATCAAAGGCGCAGTGGTGGCCTTCCAATGGGCCCGTGGCTTGAATGGCTTTGGCAAGGATACCTCTGGCATTGCGCTAAAAACCAACTAAGGTTGGCCCTATGACAGATACACCGATCCGATCCGCATCGACCCTTATAATTTTGCGTAACTTCGCTTCGAGGCCACAGGTGCTTATGGGCCAGCGCGGGTCAAAAGCCGCCTTTATGCCCAATAAATTCGTATTTCCGGGCGGTGCAGTGGATACAGCCGACAGCGCCATTCGGCTCGCGCAGCCCTTGACCGATCGATGCCACGCCAATCTACAGCAAGACAGTACGGGCCCTGCGCCCGAAACCCTCGCTGTCGCGGCCATTCGGGAGTTGTGGGAAGAAACTGGCCTCATGCTTGGCGCCTTAGAAGCTTGGCCCGATGCGCCTGAAGCTTGGGCAGATTTTGCCAAAGCCGGGTTTCGCCCCTCAGCCGCAAATATGTATTTTTTTTTTCGCGCAATCACTCCCCCGGGCGCATCCCGACGCTTTGATGCGCGATTTTTTCTGGTCAATGCCGATCAGCTATCAGGTGATTTGGACGATTTCTCCAATGCTTCTGATGAATTATCCCATCTGCAATGGGTCTGTTTGGATGAAGTCCGCTCGTTAAACCTGCCATTTATCACCTCGGTGGTTTTGGGCGAACTGGTAGGAATGACCGAGATTGGCGCGCCAAATTCCGTTCCATTTTTCAAAAACCAAGATGAGGAAAGCTTGTTTCTCAGGCTGCAAGGATTATAGCACTAAGATCAACAGCACCACAGAGGCGCTCAAGAGCAGAATGCCCAGAGCTTCACTGCGGCGTAATTTCTCGCCAAAGACAAAAACCGATATCGCGAATGACGCCAAGATCTCCACTTGACCCAGCGCTTTAACATAGGCCGCGTTTTGCAAAGCAAAGGCAGTGAACCAAGCCATTGAGCCAAACAGTGACAACAGCCCCACCCAGACAGCCACGCGCCACGCCTGCACCACCGCTTTGATTTGCTGGGGTTCGCGCCATGTTAAAAACAAGGCCATGCCCACAAGCTGCATCAAAATAGCAGCCATAAGCGTGACGCTGGCGCGGGCAAAAACGTCTTCCGCCCAAATATACAACGTAGCGCCCCGGTAAAATACCGCGCAGGCGCCAAACAATATTCCGCATGATAGGCCAAGCGCGGTGGCTTTGTTGAAAAACCTTGGGCCTTCAGATCCTGCAACTTGCGGCGTGTCAGACAGCACGATCACCCCCAGTACCCCAATTGAGATGGCCCCAAGTGCAGGCATGCTCACACCCTCTCCCCAAAACAGCAAGCCAAAACCCACCGCCAGCAGCACCTCAATTTTCTTGAACGTGATTCCGACTGTGAAGTTGCGTTGCTGAAACAGGGCGACCACGCACATAGTGGCACTAACTTGGCAGAGGCCTCCGGTGGCGGCAAAAGCCCAGAATGGCCAATCCACCCGCGGCAAGCCATATCCACGCACCAAGGAATAGCCGATGGCCAGCGCACTGATCAAAGGGGCCGAATATAGGAAACGAGCAAAGGTCGCACCGCCCGTTGAGAGCGTACCTATCCGCAACCGCTTTTGAACCATAAAGCGGAAGGTTTGGGCAAAGGCTGCAAACAGCGTGACTGGGATCCATAACATAACGTAGGCTTAGGCGATTACTTATCCCTAGACCAGAGTGGATGCGGCACCGGATCTTTGCGCCAGAAAAGGTAGTGCCGGAACAGCTGCCCATAATTTTGATAGACATAGCCATGATTTAGCTGCAGAAACTTGTCTTTTTGCGCACGATAAAAAGCCGGCAAAGCATACCATGCAATTTGCGGATTCAGGTGATGCACCGCGTGAAAATTATTGTTTAAAAACAAAAATGCCAACAGTCCACGATCTTCAACAACAGCGGTGCGTGCGCCCACAACTTCATGAGCGCGGTGTTCGGCATAGGTGCGAATTTTCAAAAGGCTCAACCCGCCATAGGCCGCGATTAGATAGGCCCAAATCGGAAATTCAGCTTGGATCAGCAATACAACCACCAATGCGCAGGCCAGGATGTGGACCACCCAAGCCCAAAGTACTCTGCGGTCGCCCGCACGTGCTTCATGCCAATCGCCCAGCATGAAATAGACTTGCGAGATTAATGCGCCGAGCAACAACCGCCCCGCTAATGTTCCATTAGCCAAGAATATCCAGCGCCCAAGTCGGGGCATCTTCTTCCATCTGGCCGGGTCTAGATAATTGGTTTCGGGATCATCGTAGGGATCGGTCAGGCAGGCGTCTTGGTGATGAGCTAAATGCATATCGCGAAACCGTCCGAATGGGATTAGGAGGTTTAGCGAAGCTAATACCAAAGCCGCATTCACCCAAGGCCATTTGGTAGGATGACCGTGAATGACCTCATGTTGTAGCGACGATTGCAGGGCAATTGCCAAGGCTAAACCCGGCACAGCAATCCAGAGCGGCAGTAACAGCAAGGCCATCCAAGCCCCATAGCAGCCAAGCAATGCTGCAAGCGTGGGCCATTCGGTGTGCAATTTTGGGCGGGGCGAAGACATCATCTACAATAAGTTATAGCGTTTTGAACACTTGCGATATTTGGAATATTATGTATTTTTATTAACTATAATTTATATAAATCACCAATTGAGATTTTAATGGACAAACGTGACCGCTCAGCCCTCTTTAGAACGCGCCTGCAAACCGCGATGAACCTCAGCGGTGACACGCAGTCGAGCCTGTCGCGGAAGACCGGAGCAGATCGCTCAACCCTGTCGCAAATTCTTGTCGGCACAGATGCGCGGCTGCCAAATGCCAATTTGGTGGCGGAATGCGCGCAATCTCTGGGCGTTTCAGCGGATTGGATTCTGGGATTGTCGGACCAGCCGGAGCCCGCCGCACAGGTTTTGGCCCAAGCCATGACAATGGCCGATGCGCCCCGCGCCCTGATTGATGCGCAAATCTTTGCCTGGCACCAAGAGGCCACCGGATATAAAATCCGCCATGTCCCAGCTGGGTTGCCAGATATGATCAAAATTCATGAGATGCTGGAATGGGAATATGAACCAACTCTTGGTCGCACCATCGGCCAAGCAATTGGCGCATCGGAGGATCGTTTAAACTGGATGAGCAATGCCCAGTCCGACTATGAGATCGCCCTGCCGCTCCATGAACTCTATGCCTTTGCCCGCGCTGAGAGTTATTATCATGACTGCCCCCGTGACATTAGGATCAAACAGCTTGAACATCTCAAAACCTTAGTGCAGCGGCTCTATCCGTCTTTGCGCCTGTCACTCTTCGACGCCCGGCTTGTGTACTCAGCCCCCATCACAATTTTCGGACCATTGCTGGCGGTGATCTATCTGGGGCAAAAATATCTGGTATTTCGGGACTGCGAAAGGATCAGCGCTTTGATGGGTTAATCCGGGAAGCACATGTAGGATCGCGCGGCTTGCCGGATTTGATCCAAACTCTCTTGGATGAAATCTCATAAGCCGCACGCCTCGGATTAGACTTTTGGATCAGGATTTTCTGTATGCCCATCCACGGCAATCACCTGCCCCGACACCAAACGTGCGCCCTTGCTACATAAAAACAATGCCATATTGGCGACATCTTCTGCAGTGACCAAACTACGCATAGAAGTGCCCCCAGCATATCCATCGTAAATATGCTGATAGCTGGTGCCTTTGGCTGCTGCTTCACGCTCCATCACCCCCTGCATGCGAGGGCCTTCCACTGCGCCCGGGCAAATTGCATTGGCCCGTACACCTTCAGGGCCCCATTCCATAGCAAGGGTTTTCATCAACCCTATGATGCCCCATTTGGCCGCCGCATAAGGCGCGCGATTTGGAAAGCCATAAAGACCCGCGGTCGAGGAGGTTAGCACGATTGATCCGTGCGTGGCTTTCAACATTGGACCACCATATTTCGCCACCAAAAACGCGCCTTCAAGGTTCACAGAAACGCAGCGCTGCCAGTCTTCAATTTTGATGTCTTCCACCGCTGCAGTTGGACCGGCGATCCCGGCATTGGCGCAAAGAGCATCCAATTCGCCCCATTGCGCGGTTATCTCAGCAAACAACTCGGCCACCTGCGCCTCATTGCTAGCATCGACTTGGCTTTTGCCCCAATGCGCCGGACAAGAGGCCAGACAGTCTGCGTCAACATCCGTGACCCAAACCTCAAAGCCTGCGGCGTCAAAGGCCTGGCCCATCGCGCGCCCAATACCGTTGCCACCCGCGGTGATCAGAACCCGGTTCATTTTTTGCCTACCATACGACCAAGACCTTCGGGACGCGGCAGCACGGAATGAGCCTGCGCAATTTGTCCTAAGATATCTGCGATGTTCTCAGAGGGCAATGTGGCTTTGCGCGTCTCTAGGGAAACGTGGATCAACATATGCTCACCAGTCGCCAGCAAACGGCTGCCTTCAAACATCTGATGGAACAAGTGCATCTTTTTACCTGCCCCTTCAGCACAATAGGTCTCGATACGGATCACATGGCCTGTGTGCACCTCATCCACATGGCGGATATGGGTTTCGGCGGTAAAATAGCTGCCCCCTGAAGCTATATAATCCGTATTGCAGCCCACAATCTCCATAAAGCGGTCCGTGGCATCGCCAAAGGCCTGCAGGTAACGCGCCTCATTCATATGGCCATTGTAATCTGTCCAATCCAAAGGCACCGCCCGGCGAAGCGTTTCGGTCAGACAGGTCAGATCCAGCGCTACGGCACTTCTGGGCATCTCTGCGCGGGTGTTTAAGAGGTGGTCTTGCTCCTTTAACAGTGCACCAGCCCCCCAATCTTGGGTTTTCAACACCCGCATCATGCCCACCAAATTGTTGTCGCGAATGCGCTCCAACTCACGAATGGAATGCATGCCAGACTGCGCATCCGACTGATCCGAAATCATATCCACCAATTCATCGGTTAACTCAGGCACATCCATCAGCTTGGTCCAAGGCCATTGCAACGCGGGGCCAAACTGCGCCATAAAATGCCGCATACCGGCTTCGCCACCGGCCACACGGTAAGTTTCAAACAGACCCATCTGCGCCCAACGAATACCAAAGCCATAGCGAATGGCATTGTCGATTTCCTCAGTGGTAGCGATGCCATCTTTGATCAGCCATAGAGCCTCACGCCAAACAGCCTCCAAAAACCGATCTGCGATATGCGCATCAATTTCTTTGCGCACCCGCAGTGGATACATGCCCATATCACGTAATATACCCTCGGCACGTTCAACAATCGTGAGATCGCTTTGATCCGTAGGCACAACCTCAATCAAAGGCAAAAGATAGACAGGGTTGAACGGATGACACACCATGATTTGTTCAGGTCGCATAGCGCCAGCTTGCAACTCAGAGGGTTTGAAGCCAGAGGTAGATGAGCCCAGCACGGCCGCCGGATCACAATGGGCCTGTAAGTTTTGATAGACCTTCTGTTTGACGGCCAATTGCTCTGGTACGCTTTCTTGGATCCAAATCGCACCCGCCACGGCTTCCGAGATGGTGGCATGAAAACTTAACTGGCCTTCCTCTGGCAAAGGCGCCTCATAAAGCCCCGGCAAAGAGCGGCGCGCATTGCCTAACACTTCGCCAATTTTACGCTCGGCTTCTGGATCGGGATCAAATACCCGAACCTCCCAACCGTTGAGCAAAAACCGAGCAGCCCAACCGCCGCCAATCACACCGCCACCAATAATTGCTGCTATTTGTGTCATTTAATTTATCCTACCATCTTCTAAATCTGATACCTGCGTCTGTAACAGAAGCGACCGGCCCTTAGCCCCCAATTGGAGCGCGTTTGACCAAGCCCAATTTCTCGCGCACCTCAGCAGGGCCAATCACCCGTGCGCCAAGATTTTCAATGATGCTCACTGCGCGATTTACCAGCTGATAGTTTTCCGCCAAGACACCCCGATCCAGCATTAAATTATCTTCCAAGCCAACCCGCACATTGCCCCCTGCCAAAACAGAGGCCGCGACCAGAGGCATTTGATGCCGGCCCAAACCAAAGGCGCTGAAGGTCCAGCCGTCAGGCACATTGTTCACCATGGCCATCAAGGTGTTGAGATCATCCGGCGCGCCCCAAGGCACGCCCATACACAGCTGCACCAAAGCATTGGGCTCAAGTACGCCATCAGCCACCAATTGCTTGGCATACCAAAGATGCCCAGTATCAAAAGCTTCAATCTCAGGCTTAACGCCCAGCTCTGTCATCATCCGGCCCATCGCGGTTAGAGTGCCCGGCGTGTTAGTCATAACGTAATCGGCTTCGGCGAAATTCATGGTGCCACAATCCAACGTACAGATCTCAGGTCGACATTGAGCAATATGGGCCACCCGTTCACTGGCCCCAGCCATATCTGTGCCCGCAATGGGCGGCAAAGGGTTCTCTACATCGCCAAATACCATATCCCCGCCCATGCCAGCGGTGAGGTTCAACACCACATCCACCTCAGCATCACGGATCCGGTCAGTCACTTCGCGGAACATCCCAATATCCCGGCTTGGCGCACCAGTTTCTGGGTCGCGCACATGGCAATGCACCACAGCTGCCCCAGAGCGTGCAGCCAATATGGCGCTGTCGGCAATTTGCTTTGGGCTGCGCGGTACATGCGGGCTTTTGTCTGGAGTGGCACCAGATCCGGTCACTGCACAGGTGATGAAAACTTCTCGGTTTATTTCTAGGGGCATTGTGATCTCCTCTTTATCTTGATCAATCTGTGACGGTTGTAAAAACCGATTTGCCCATATACGAATATTTCTTGATGATATCCGCAAAAAATATTTGGCAAAATACAGATGCCTCGCTCCATGTTGGGCTTCTGGTCTTAAACGACAGCAATATGCTGTCGCTGGCTGCTGCAGTGGACCCCATGCGTGCCTGCAACCGCCGTGCGGATCGGGTATTGTTTTCATGGCAATTCCTAGCTCAAGGTGGTCAAGAGGTGAGCCTGACCTCCGGCATGGTGCTACAAACTGAAGACATCAGCAGTTTCACCGGGGATTTGCTAATTTTGGTTGCGGGCTTCGGGCTGGAGCAACACAGCACCCCAGCGCTCACCATCGCTTTGCGCCGCTGCGTGGTGGATGGCACCAACCTTTGGGGTGTTGATGGCGGCAGTTGGGTGATGGCGCAGGCGGGCCTATTGGATGGACACCGGGCAACCTGTCACTGGGAGGATGCCGAGGCTTTTGCCCGCCACTTTTCTGCGGTCAATTTGGTGCCAGATCGCTATGCTATAAGCGGGCCGTTTGCCACCACAGGCGGCGCCTCTCCCTGCATTGATTTGATGCTACATCTGATAACCAGCCGCCACGGGCGTGCCCTGTCGGAAAGGGTGGCGGCCGCCTTCATATATGATCCGATCCATGCCGGTGAAGCCCCCCAGCAGATAATTGCCACCACTCGCATTGCCGCCAAGCATCCACGCATTGCCAGAATTCTCAAACAAATGGAAAATTTAATCGACAGCCCACCCACCATCAAAGCCCTTGCGCGCGCCAATGGGATTTCGACACGCAAATTGGAATTGGAATTCAAAGCCGCCACTGGACGAGCACCGGGCACTTATTTTCTGGATCTGCGTTTATCAGAGGCCCGTAGGCGCGCCATTGATAGTGCTCAAAGCGTTCAAGAAATTGCTTTGGCTTGCGGGTTCACCTCACAAGCCAGCTTTGCACGTGCCTTCAGACAGGCCTTTGGGCAATCCGTAACCACCCTGCGCCGTCAACATTAAACTTTTAATACGGCATCGGATGGGCACGGTGGGTTTTGCTCAAATCGGCTAAAACCTCTTTCGGCAGGATTATATCCTTGCCGTCCAAGATATGCGCCAACTGGGCCACTTTGGTCGCACCAAAAATGGCGGAGGCCATGAACGGCCGGCCAACACACCAAGCCAGAGCCATATGAACCGGATCCATACCATGCTTTTGCGCCACTGCCACATAGGCTGCAGCGGCCTCATGCGCCCTCGCAGTGTTGCGGCCGCCCAGTTCGGGTGAGACGCTCATCCGGCTGCTTTCAGGCACCACTTCGGCGGCATATTTTCCGGTCAAAAGCCCGGTGGCCAGCGGAGAAAAAGACAACAGCCCCACATCTTCATTGGCGCTCAACTCGGCCAAATCGGTGTCATACATCCGACACATCAAGGAATATTCATTTTGAATAGATGCTACACGAGGGCCATGCCCCTCTTCAGCAGCACGCACCCACTGCGCCGTGCCCCAAGCACTTTCGTTGGACAGGCCAAAGGCGCGAATACGTCCACGCTCAACTTCAAAGGCCAAAGCACCCAAGCAATCCTGAATGTTATGAACCGTCTCCGCTTTGTTTTGTTTCGATGGATCATAGCTCCAATTTTGGCGGAACATATAGGATCCCCGATTGGGCCAATGGAATTGATAAAGATCAATTACGTCGGTTTTTAGCCGCTTGAGACTACCATCAATCGCCTGCGGGATAGAACTGGGGGTGATCGGCGCGCGGTCACGAATATGTTTGATGCCAGCACCGGAATGTTTGGTGGCCACGACAACCTGATCGCGCTTTCCACGGGCCTGCAACCAATTGCCAACAATCTCTTCGCTATCGCCCTGCGTCTCGGCAGTTATTGGATTAACAGGATACATTTCCGCGGTGTCGAAAATATTAATCCCCGCATCCAGTGCCATATCCATCTGCACAAAAGCATCCGCCTCGTCGGTCTGGGTACCATAGGTCATAGTGCCCAAGCAAAGATCAGAGATCATAATGCCGGTTTGGCCCAATTCATTCATTTTCATCTTAAAGTCCTTTTGTTGCGGATAAGATAAGCGAAGAATATGCAGCTGCAAGCCGAAAATAGGTTGAGAACAAAAGATGAACAATTTAGACTTTAGAAATGATGTCAGCCGCCACAACTCCTTTACAACGCAAGCTAACAGCCCCTGCCCCCATGCTGGAACTGTGGCCTGATCTACGCTTGGCCTTGGGGCGCGTGCATGAGGCGTGCGGCCCCAATCGGCGCAGCTTTGCGATGATGATCGCCCAAAAAACCCAAGGTCCAGTGTTTTGGATTGCGCCCCAATGGGCCACAGACAAGCTGCATGCGGATGGAGTACACCCCTTCATCAGCCCCGGCCGCCTGACGTTTCTCGCCCCAAAACGTGCTGAAGACATCCTGTGGTGTGTTGAGGAGGTGTTGCGTAGCGGTGCGGTGCCGTTAGTGGTTGTGGATATCCCGAGGTTGCCAGCCCTCACGCCAATCCGCCGCTTGAATTTGGCCGCAGAGACCGGGACAGCTGAGGGGGCATCACCACCACTCGGTCTGCTGCTCACTCCCGGTGATGGCGGCGCACCCGGAGTTGAGAGCCGCTGGCGTCTTGCTGCGGCCGTTCACCAAGGCCTCGGTGAGCAGTGGCATCTTGAGCGGATCCGCAGCCGCAGTGATCCCCCACGCAATTGGCGAGTATCCCGCCAAAACGGGTGCTACACGCTTGGCCCTTTGTCCAAAACAGACGACACCTTATAGCGCAGATCATAGGCTTGCCTGAAAATTTCACCTACAGCCATAAATCTCACTTGCCACCGCCGAATCCCAAGCAGATGGTTGGCTTATGCGACTCATACTTTCCCTTGCCGCCCTTTTTCTATCGGTTATTCTCTTGCAACTCTCCTCGGGAGGAGTGGGTCCTCTCGATGCGTTGACGGGCTTAGAGCAGGGCTTCAGCAAAGGCCAAATCGGAATCTTGGGCTCTTCGCATTTTCTCGGCTTTTTCATCGGCTGTTGGTGGGCTCCGCGGGTTATGGGCAGCGTTGGGCACTCGCGCGCTTTTGCGGTTTTCACCTCAATGGGCGCGATTGGCATGCTGGGTCATACTTTACTAATTGATCCCATGGCTTGGGCGGTGATGCGGGTGGCCTCAGGCCTATGCGTAGCCGGCTGCTACACCGTGATCGAAGCTTGGCTGCAAGCCAAAGCCACCAATGAAAACCGTGGTCGCACGATGGGCGTTTATCGCGTAGTGGACATTTCTGCCTCACTGGGCGCGCAAATGATGATCGGAGCCTTGGCCACGGTCGAGACCTATCTCGCCTATAACCTTCTTACCCTGTTTTGCTGTGCCTCACTTTTACCCTTAGCGCTCACCAAAGCCAGCCCACCCATCACCAAAAGCGCGCCGCGCCTGCGCCCACTACTAGCACTCAGCCGATCCCCCTTGGCGGTTTCGGCTGTGGTTGTGACCGGCCTGACTTCTGCAGCTTACCGGATGGTAGGGCCAATCTATGGCTCAGAGCTATGGCTCAGAGCTAGGGCTCAACGCATCACAGATTGGGCTTTTTTTGGCAGGCTATGTTTTGGGTGGGGCCATCTCGCAATACCCCTCCGGTTGGCTGGCGGATAAATATGACCGCCGCTGGGTGGTAATTGCGATGTCACTCGCCTCATTGGTCTCCTGTAGCATCTCCTTCTTTGCGACTGGCGTGACCCAAATCATCACAGCCTCCTGCTTGTTTGGCTTTATCACCGTGCCGATTTACTCAATTGCCACCGCCCATGCCCATGACTTTGCCGCCAGCGACGAAAGGGTCGAGCTCTCCGCTGCTTTGTTGTTCTACTTTGCCATTGGCGCCATTGCCTCACCCATTATCGCAGCCCTTTTGATCCAAGCATTTGGCGCCAGCTCCTTCTTCGTCTTCATTGCGTCAGCGCATTTTCTACTGGCCGTCATCGGTGGACTGCGCATGTTGCTTGGGGATGTGGCCCTATCTAAGACAGCTTACATATATTCTCCCAGAACATCCTTTTTGGTGGGCCGACTCACAAAAAGATTGCGCGATCCTGGCTCTTCTTTCAAGCCTTAGGGCTGGGCTTTCCGATGGGGCATGGTTAAATAGAGCTAACTTTATTTGGGCATTGCAATGAAACGTATACTGATCACATCAGCCATTCCTTATATCAACGGGATCAAACACCTTGGAAACCTTGTGGGCAGCCAACTGCCTGCGGATTTGTTCGCACGCTATCACCGGGCGCGCGGTAATGAAGTTTTGTTCCTCTGCGCAACGGATGAGCACGGCACGCCCGCCGAGCTGGCCGCCGCTAAAGCCGGCAAGCCAGTGGCCGAGTATTGCGCCAATATGCATGAGGTTCAGGCAAAAATCGCCCAAGGTTTCCGCCTGTCGTTTAACCATTTCGGCCGCAGCTCTTCGCACCAAAACAAGGAGCTGACCCAACATTTTGCAGGCCGTTTGGCTGAGCAAGGGTTGATCAGCGAAGTGGATGAGCAGCAGGTCTACTCGCACGCCGATGGCAGGTTTCTGCCAGATCGCTATATCGAGGGAACATGCCCCAATTGCAGCTATAACAAGGCCCGCGGTGATCAATGCGAAAACTGCACAAAACAGCTAGACCCAACCGATTTGATCAATCCCCGCTCCGCGGTCTCAGGATCCACAGACCTTGAAGTGCGCAACACCCGGCATCTTTATCTGCGCCAATCCTCTCTGCGCGACACTTTGAATGATTGGATATCCAAGAAAACCGACTGGCCAATCCTCACTACCTCAATAGCTAAAAAATGGCTCAATGATGGCGAAGGCCTGCAAGACCGTGGCATCACGCGGGACTTGGATTGGGGCGTGCCCGTGCGCAAAGGCGATGCAGCTTGGCCCGGCATGGAAGGCAAAGTCTTCTACGTTTGGTTCGATGCGCCGATTGAATACATCGCCTGCGCCCGTGAATGGGTCGACGCAGGCAAGGGCACCGATTGGGAACGGTGGTGGCGCACGGATAAAGGTGCTGACGATGTCTCATATTATCAATTTATGGGAAAAGATAATGTGCCCTTCCACACCCTCTCCTTCCCCGCCACGATCTTAGGGTCTGGCGAGCCTTGGAAGCTGGTCGATTACATTAAATCCTTCAACTACCTTAACTATGACGGCGGCCAATTCTCCACCAGTCAAGGCCGTGGCATCTTCATGGATCAGGCTTTGGAAATTCTGCCGCCAGATTACTGGCGCTGGTGGCTCCTCAGTCATGCGCCTGAAACCTCTGACAGCGAGTTTACTTGGGTTAATTTCCAAGCCGATGTGAACAAAGACCTTGCCGATGTTCTGGGTAATTTTGTGTCCCGAGTGACCAAATTCTGCCGCTCTAAATTTGGTGAAACCGTGCCCAGCGGTGGCAGTTATGGCACGCGCGAGCAGGCCCTGATTGCCGATCTTCAAACTCGGGTTCAGGCCTATCAAACCCATATTGAAGCGCTAGACGTTCGCAAATCAGCCGCAGAGCTGCGCGCCATTTGGGCCGTTGGAAATGAATATCTACAAGCTGCAGAACCTTGGGCGGTATTTAAAACTAATCCCGAAGCCGCTGCCGCGATTGTGCGCCTGTCGCTGAACTTGATCGCACTCTATGGCCAGCTATCAGCACCCTTCATCCCCGATGCCGCAGATGCCATGCGCGGTGCCATGGGCCTGCCAGATCTTCAATGGCCCGAGTCTGTCGTCACCGCTCTCGAGCGCTGCCAAGCAGGCGACGCCTTCACTGTGCCCGAAAACCTGTTTGCCAAGATCACTGACAAACAACGCGAAGAGTGGAGCGAACGGTTTTCAGGGATCTGCAGCTGAGGGCTTTATAAAGGTAAACCTGAGAAGATCAGGTGAAAACGGGACAGCGCACGCAAAAAACACCAGACAGCCCAGTGTCGTCGATTGCGCGCTGGACAAGGCCTGAAAAAACGGCAATAAGCTCGCTGAACGGAAGATCATAGGTAGTATCCCCGATGCAAATTGGTACGCTGTCTGGATCAACCTTCGACCTAGAAGTTGAGACCTATACTCGATTTCAAACCACAAAAGGCGGGTTGGTAGAGTGGTTATGCAGCGGATTGCAAATCCGCGTACACCGGTTCGATTCCGGTACCCGCCTCCACAACATAATCACTCAGAACCTAAATTAAAACAACCTCTTGGAGGCTAGGCTACCGTCTTCCGTTCAGAGTAGTCAAGAGGAGGTTTCCGCTACTTTAGTGTGACAGTTTGTGATAGAATTGTGACAGAACGCGCAAACCTCCTCCTAATCATACTGTACCGATCTGGATTTAGGTGCTGTGCTAACCAATAATTCTGGCGCTGCGCTTGGCTGTCGGCGTTTTCCATTACAACCTATATAATATGGTATCTAAACTAGAGCCTCTGTGTGAGCCTCAAGGAAACCCTTTGATGTACAAACTTTATGGTTGGCCTTCGGGTCTGGCCCTTTTTGTAGCTGCATTAGGCTTCACAGTTATATGCTGTGACAACGCGTACCTTGATTAGAAACTATTTCAGGATACCTTAGCTCCATAAACAAAAGGAGAAAGCTATGAAAACACTTACAGCAACGCTGTTTGCTCTCGTTCTTT